>Ga0116193_1000062_pt1 | contig 102551 bp, 109 predicted proteins | sample AD_UKC115_MetaG_FD_89892 | JGI IMG/M metagenome (GOLD analysis project Ga0116193, IMG submission 89892) | Active sludge microbial communities of municipal wastewater-treating anaerobic digesters from Hong Kong - AD_UKC115_MetaG | ecosystem: Engineered > Bioreactor > Anaerobic > Digestate...
CCTAATAGTGTAACTAGTATAGGTGATTATGCTTTCGATGGATGTAAATCACTTAAATCTATTAACATCCCTAATAGTGTAACTAGTATAGGTGAAGGAGCTTTCGATGGATGTAAATCACTTAAATCTATTAACATTCCTAATAGTGTAACTAGTATAGGTATATGTGCTTTCGAAAATTGTGACTCCTTAACATCTATAACTATCCCTAATAGTGTAACTAGGATAGGTATATGTGCTTTCGAAAATTGTGGCTCCTTAACATCTATAACTATTCCTAATAGTGTAACTAGTATAGGCGCTTTCACTTTCAGAGAGTGTAAATCATTTAAGTCTATTACTATCCCTAATAGTGTAACTAGGATAGGTAAAGGAGCTTTCTATGAGTGTGCATCACTTAAATCTATAGATATCCCTAATAGTGTAACTAGTATAGGTAAGTATGCTTTCTGCAATTGTGACTCCTTAACATCTATTAACATTCCTAATAGTGTGACTAGTATAGGTGAAGGAGCTTTTAACCGTTGTGTATCACTTACGGATTTAAAATTTGAAGGAGATCCTAAGGATATTGAAATAGGTAAAGATGTATTCCTAGGAACTCCACTTGAAGGAGTTTATTAACTAGATATAGTTATTTAGAAATCCATAAACTATATATACATAAGGAGAATTATTATGGAAGAAATCATCAGCCGTTTAGAAGATAGAAGAACTGTAAGTGCCGCCAAAATGCTTCTAGGAAGCAAAGGCTACAAGGTTGTAAAGAATGATAGGATTAGAACTAATAGAAATGTTAAATTAGCTGAATCTAAAAAAACTTCAAGAAAGTTCATCTTCTAATACTATAAAATTTAATGTAGCTTATAGAGCTATGTTAGAAATAGACGCAGATGATGATTATTTAGAAGATGAAGAAGAGTATGGTAATTATGCTGGTGATTATACAGTAGAGTATGAATATCCTCCATTTAGTGATATGGAATATGACATGGATGAAGTAATTAAATCAGCAGCAGAAGATTTTAATAATACTCAACTACATAAATATGCTGCTAATGATAGTCGTACTAAAGATCTATCCATAAAATCCATCACTATGGGTTTTCATGGTAAAGACTATAAGTGTATAATATATGTAGTTACTGAGAAGCATTTAACTGATGATGATATCAAGAATGTTATAAGTTATCTAGAAGGTCAGATGTCTGATGGATGGGGAGAAGGATATTCTCAGAAAAATTTAGCAGAATCTATGCATAATTCAGATCATACTGCATTGTATTTACAATTCTGGTGGAATGATAAGTATCATCCTTGGAAAATCACTGCTGTAGATATAGAAGATGATATGTATGAATCCACTAATATTAGTAAAGAAGTTGATAGCTCAAGAGATCTTAGTGAGATTATCTATAATAAGATTAGAGAGTCTAAGATTAAGAAGTTACACGAATCTACTGATGATCTATATGTACTATTGTATGAGGATCCTGAAGCTGGTATGACTAGCTATGATGAGGATAATGCTCTATTTAAGTTCAGAGCTCCTAATAGAGCTACTGCAGATAAATGGCTAGAAGATTATCTTGATGAGTTGATGGTTCCTCGTAGAGCTCGTAATAACTATCATATAGTAGAAGATAGTCCTGAGCTTACTGCTTATAAAGATATTGAGATTCTTGGTGAGAGTACTGATCATGATGATAGAGCTAAACTAGGTAAGAGAGTTAAACAAGTTAAAGGCTGGAAGATATATCAAGGTACAGATGCAGAAGGCAATGGAGTATTCAGACTATTCACTCCAGATGAAGATCATCCAGCTATTGGCTATGAGGATTGGCAGACTGATAGTATGGAAGAAGCAGAGGAATGGATATCTAATTATTAGGAATCTTGAAGATGTGATGATATTGAAATAGGTTATGAGGCATTTCCTGAAGGCTTGTTAGATAGTAGGAGGATTATTGATCACCACTAATCACTATAAGGGAGGATTACTTATGAGCGTATATGAAGAAGATGTATCATTCAGAGAGCCTATTGTAGATCCTAGAACTGTCATTCCTAATATAAGTGGACCTGTTGAGAAGCAACAGATAGATGACGATGTAGTACAGAATGTTGAACTATCTAGATCTAATGCAAGTATGAAACAGTATGTGGATAACATTGCTAATACGTTGAGGACACATGCTAATCAAGCAGCTGCTGCAGTAGCTGTACCTATCATCGCAAATAATCTATCAATGTCTCAAGAAGTACCAGAAGAGTCTGAAGATAATATAGCAAATGGATCCTCTGCTATAGCTCTAGGAGAAGGTACTAAAGCTCTTGGTGATCTATCTATAACTACAGGTTCAGGTAGTGCACAATTATGTACTGTAGAAGTTGAAGGAGAAGATGTAAATGTAGTAGCATCAGCAGCAGATGCAGAAGCTACAGAAATTACTATCTCTGTGGCTCATCCTCTGATAGGTATCAACAGTATAATATCATTCAATGACTCTCCTTATCTGTATAAAGTACAAGCAGTGAATGATTTAGTACTTACTATTACTCCTGCATTAATAGAAGCTATAGAAGCTGATAGCACTATCATATCACATCGAGGAGTAGCTTATGGTAAAGCCTCTCAGATCATAGGTACTAATAATATAAATCTAGGAGATAACAGTCTAGTAGTAGGATCTGATCTAGTAGGTGATGCTCCTGAAGCTATAATCCTAGGTAAATATAATGAACGTCATACTGTAGATAAAGCGTTTGTTATAGGTGGAGGTACTGGAGATCTAGCAAGGAAGAATATATTCTCTGTGGATACTGATGGTGTCGCTGAGTGCTTAGGTATCATAGTGAAATCCTCTACAGCAGAAAGCACTAAGAGATTCAGAATCACAGTAGATGACACAGGAGCAATTACTGCTACAGAGGTAGTATGATAGTATAGTGATAGGCTGGTGAGACGGTGGCTAATATACCTCAGATAAATAATCTGACAGATGAAGAGAAGAAAATATTCTATAGCTTATTGAAAGCCTCTAATCAGAAAGATAGTATAGACTTAAACCCTATACTATCTTTCTATGAGTTGGATTATGAAGAAGTACCTGTTAATGTAATAGAGTTCATTACTAATGAGAATTATATGGGGAAAGTATATGATAATGGTAATGGTGTATATCCTTATTGGAAATCACTATTACAGAACTTCTTCCATAATAATCCTAACAAAGCATTCGAGCTCATGATAACAGGAGCTATAGGTATAGGTAAAACTACTATAGCATCTATAGCATTGACTTATGTATTATATAGGACTATGTGTCTTAAAGATCCTCAGAAGTTTTATGGTCTCACAAGTAACTCTATAATAGCTTTCTTAGTAATGAACTTAACATTAGATCTAGCATATGATGGTCTATATACTATGATAGTAGAAGCTATAAAACTATCACCATGGTTCATGCAGAGAGTTACTATAAGAGGTAAGTATGAGTATGTTATAGAGTTCCCTAAGAATATAGTACTCATGGCCGGGTCGCAAACCACTCATACTATAGGTAAGAATATACTAGTAGCTATACTAGATGAAGTCAACTTCAGTAAAGCTCCTAAGGGTAGTAAGAACTCTGTAATGGATATGTACAGAAACATAAGACGTAGATTAGAGTCTCGATTCCTTAAACAAGGTCGTATCCCAGGATTACTTATGATGATATCCTCTAAGAATGATGAGCTAGACTTCTTAGAGCAATATATACAGAGTGTTAAGTATCAACCTACTACTTGGGTAGTTGATAAACCTATATATGAGATTAAACCTCCTGATACATATAAGGGAGATACGTTTAATGTAGCTGTAGGAGATAAGACTAAAGAGAGCAAGATACTGACGGATACTGATAATATAGATCTATATATAGAGAATGGCTATCGTATTATCTCAGTACCTACTGAGTATTATGTAGCATTCAAGTCAGACATAAATGAAGCACTGAAGGATATAGCAGGGATCAGTAGTGTATCTACTAATAAATTGATACCTTATGTAGGTAAGATAGAAGCTTGTATAGATACTAAGGCTAAATCTCCTTTTATGGTAGATACGATACAGTTAAGTTTAGAGTCTATAGAAGACATAATAGATTACTTAGATGATATAAGAATACTGAAGAAAGATATCCATAAGCCTAGGTTCGCTCATATAGATATAGGATTAAAAGGAGATAAATTAGGATTAGCTGTAGTACATGAAGAAGCAGAAGTAGCAGTAGATAGATATGAGATAGTTACAGGTAAAAAATCTACTGTATTAGATAGAAAGTATGTGGTAGATATCTTATTATCTATACAAGCTGTATCAGGTAGTGAAATACCTCTATATAAAGTAAGAGAATTCATCATGTGGCTCAAAGACGTCATAGGATATAAGATGGAACTAGTAACATATGACGGATTCCAATCAGCTGATAGTATACAGCTACTTAAGATGTCTAGAATAAATGCAGCATTGCTATCTGTAGATAGAACTGCTATCCCTTATCTTAATCTCAGATCATGTATACTAGAGAACAGGCTAACTATGTACCACAACACGTTGTTAGTAAGGGAGTTACGAGACTTGGAGTATAGCAGGAAGGATAATAAAGTAGATCATCCTGCATTATCTGAGAATAACTCGGAAGGCAGTAAAGACTTATCTGATGCTCTATGTGGAGCTATAAATAATGCTCAAGATTATTACACTAAGAACCTCAGACAATCACCTAGTACTAAGAGAAATGTCAATGCTGCTATAGAGAACATAAGAGCTATAAATGCTAAACGAGAATTAGCTAAATATAGAAATACTATAACTCATGATAACGATTGGATACTATAATGGAGAGAAACAAAAGATTAGGATCCTACTGGATGGAGTCATCTGAAGATGGTAGACTATGGATGCTAAGACAAGGAGCAGGAGTCTTAGCATATAGTACTAATGAGAATATAACCATCGAAGAGTTCATATCAGAGTATGAGAGTAAGCATGCTACTGATCCATACAAGTATAATCCTGATAAGAAAGACTACTATATATACAGGATCACTGACATCAATCCTAGTAAGTACTACAAAGTAAAGATAGGTTCTCGTACTTATTATAAACCTAATGCTGAGTTCAGTACTGTAATCAAGTATACTGAACATGATGCTAAGTCTATAGTAGATAAAGAGAATAAGAAAGAGAAGTTATATCATCAAGATCCTCGAAACAAGAATGATGTAACTTATATTTATAAATATAGCAATGAATAATAGGAGGTACATATCATGCTATCAGGTAACATAGGAGTATTCTATCTTCTGAAGGATAAATTAGTCTATACTATGATTTCTATTGAAGACTATATGACGCATATAATGAATGAAGATCCTAAGGATGTATTAGACTCTGGTACTGTTCTAATGTATGGTAGACTGCCTGATCTATGGGATCAGTTTAAGAGATCATACAAACATAATGCAGCTATCATACCTGATTATCTAGATATGAATAGAGGAGCTGTATACTATGATACGTACAAATCTAGATATATAATATCAGTCCCAGCTATTCTAGATAAAGAAGAGTATATAAACATTATAATAGATAGGTTCGGATTGAAAGGTAGTAACTTTATTGTAGATACTGATATGGATGACTTTGATGCGAAAGTATCTGTAAATTCTTATTATATAAGCAAGGATCACAAGTATTAGTACAGTACGGTTGTTCCTTATATATATAATAGAAGATTACACTTTAATGATGTACTTATTCGTATACAAGTATACCTGTATAGGAGGTATAAATGGGACTATTTGATAGAAAACCTAAACCTACTGATAACTATGAAGCTTCATTATTGAGGCTACTAGGTAATCTAACTCCTTCAGATATAGATAGGCTAGAATCTATCATAAAGAATGTATCTGCATCAGGAGAGAATAAAGTAGATAATCCGATACTTAACAATTACTTAGGCATATTACGGAAGCTATACAGTAATAATATATATGATATAGAGAACAATCCAGTAACTAGAGATAGACGTTATGAGATATATGATGAGATGGATGAATCTACTGCTTATATCTCATCTGCTCTAGATATACTGTCTGATGATGCTACTCAGCCAGATGAGAATGGAGATATAATTCATATAAAGTCTGACAATGAGAAAGTAATAGCATTAGTAGAGGAATTGTTTGATACTTATGATATAAAAGATAAGGTAGCTAAGTGGGCTAGAGCAATAGCTAAGTATGGAGACCTTTTTGTGAAACTTGAAGGAGTAGTAGGAGAAGGTATAATATTCATAAACGATTCTTTATACCCTAGTACGGTAACTCGTAGAGATTATAATGGTAAGCTATTAGCATTCAATTATAATCCTTATAATACTTTATCTAATACTAATGATCTAGATAATATGTATGCTCCATGGGAGTTTGTTCATTTTAGACATAAAGGTGATATATATAGAGAGGAAAGAAAAGTCCTATCTAATAGTACTAATGCTGATGACAATACTCTATCTTATTATGGTCAGTCTATACTAAGACCTGCTATTAAAGTATATGCTCAACTACGATTTGTAGAGAATATGATGATACTCTCTAGATTCACTAACTCTATAAAACGTAACATATTCCTGATCAATGTAGGAGATCTACCTCCAGAGAAGTCATTTGATGCAATAGATGTATACAGTAAGTTATTGAAGAAGGATGTATCATTAGATATAGAGTCTAGTGCATACAACGCTCAGAAACATACTGTAACATTTGATGAAGATATATTCATTCCTGTAGGAGATCCTCAGAATGATGTGAAGATAGAGCAAGTAGGAGGGGATGCTGAGATATCTAGACAGTATGATCTAGAGTATATACTCAATAAACTATTTGCAGCTCTTAAAGTACCTAAGGCTTATCTAAACTATGAGCAAGATCTCAACGCTCGATCCACATTAATACAACTAGATATAAGATATGCTAGATCAGTTAGTCAAATTCAGAATACAATAGAAAGTGGACTAATGAAGATAGCTCGTACTCATCTAGCATATAAAGGTCTAGATGCTGACATGCTTAATCTAGAAATAAGTCTTACTAATGTATCTTCTATAGATGAAGAGTCTAGGATGGACCAATTAGATAAGAAAGTTAGTTTAGCTAAGTCTATATGGGATCTTACTTCAGATATGTTAGGAGAAGAAGTTGATAAATCTGTACTCGTAGACCATATACTTACAAATTATGTAGGTATGGATAAAAGTACTGTTAATAAACTACTAGGAATAAAAGATGATGAACTAAATAATCTAACTGAGAAACATACATATAAGTACTATGTTAACGATGGTGCATATCCTACAGATAAAAAAGCTTATCTAAGTAGGATATTAGATAGCAAACAAATTCAATAATCTTAGGAGGATAGATACATGAACATATATTCCAGGTTAAATGAACAATACAAGATAGCTCCTGTAGCTAGACGTTATATGCTAGCTGACCTGCTATCAGAAAGCTACAGATGTCTGTATAATGAGAGTAGTGGTACTAATCTTTATAAGCTGTATGAGAATTTTATAGCTGAGGTTAAATCATCAGCTAATCCTAATACATCTTTACTCTCTAGTAAACTATCTACTCTTAAACAAGTAAAATCATTGATAGAGTCTAATAGTATCTTAGATAAAGATCTTGATAAATACTTGACAGAAGAGGAAGATTTAGGATATAATCCTACTGGTACTAAACTACATTTTAAACATACTAATCGAGCAGCAGAGTCTCCTGATACTAGTGGATCTATAAAACTAGATGAATCTACTTATGAAGATTATGAGTGGGAGCCTGAGTGGCATAAAGAATATATGGTACCTACAAGACTGAAGTACTATACTAATAAATTAGGAGATGAATATTCAGGAGTTTTTGGTACAATATATGAACCATATGGTAAAGAATTCACTAGCTATGGCGCTGATATCTATGATAATGAGAAGGCTGATGTAGTTGCCAATATGAATGGATTTTCTACAGAAGATGAAGCAAAAAAGTGGGTAGAGAATTGGTTCAAGGAACATCCTCAGAATAATGAGATTAGTACTAATGAGAATAAAGCTCCTCGTAGGAAAAGATCAGTACTCGAATCCTCTGATGACACTAATAAACTAGTATATGTGAATGTTGCACAAGCTAGTAAATTGTATGGATTAGATATAGACCATGGAACGTTAGTATATGAGTATCCTGATGATTCAGGGATTATACTATTAAGTGAATCTCCATCGAAGCCTGACATGTACTATATATATGCTGTACCTTCTGCTGATGAATCACAAGCAGAATATACTAGTGGAAAATGCTATAGTTGGAAAGAGGCTAGTAGAATACTAGCAACTATAGCTGATAGCACTAATACATTTGATAATGCTATATCTAATAATGCTTATGGTTTTTTCAATATATTTGAAAATGTGAATGTATACGATACCAATACTAACGAATCTACGCAGCTAGATGAAGCAGCAGATCAAGAATCTTTCCAGAATGCAGGTTTTGATTGGGATATACTAGATACTAAAGGAGACTACACTTTAGTACATGCTGCAGAGAAGCAACTTACTCCTTATGTAGTAGCTTATAAACTAGACGCTAAGGATCCTTCCAACAATAAAAGATCTTGGGGACAAGGCCATTACTTCGATACAGAGAAAGCAGCTAGAAAGTATCTAGAGAAGCTATCTACTAAAGAATCTAGAAATATCTCTATTAGGAAGAAACTAAAGATAGTTAATGAAGCTACAACTACTAGAGTTAATATTAACTCTAATCCTATATTGCAGTCTATAAAATCAATATGTGATAAGTATAAATTTAAATTCTATTTAACTAAATCTGTAGATAAGGATACTAATAATAAACCTAGTTATAATATACTTATAGTATCTAGTATGACTTATGGTCCTTCACTATATAGTAGTAGTTTAATATCTAATCCTACTATGAATGATCTTAGAATTAGAGTAAGTAATATAGAAGAGGTAGAGGAAAGTGATTATGAGAATTATGCTAATGCTCTATTAGATGCTACGAAGTTAAAATCGGAATTAGCTAGTATAGACATAACTAAAGTCTATGAATCTAAGAAAATATATAAGTATAAGAAGCTTAGAGAATCTTTAGATAATTTCAGAGCTATGTCTAAGGATAAGTCTTTCTATAAGACACTGAGAACTTTGATAGAATCATTAGATAAACTAGATGAATCTAAGTGCATTAAACTGCATAAAGCTCTGACATCTGCACTAACTCATCTTACTGTAGAGCTAGAACATAATCCTGAATTCAAGACTACTTTCAGTGAGTGCTCTACTATTATAAGCAATATCAATAAAGCTATTACTAAGAAGATTACTGAGTCTGTAGAAATTAGCGATGAAGTACTTGATGGGTTGAAGAGGTTCGTAGATGTTATCATGAATGCATCTGCTGAAGCTGCTTATCCTGATGATGAAGTAGTAGCAGAAAATCCTCCTGCTGAAGATGAAACTACTGAATCCGAGGAAGCTGAAGATGACTTGGATGATAGTGAGGATACTGAAGATGATAATCTATCATTAGGAGACGACGAGGAGTCTGATGAAGATCCTGATGAAGTGACAGATGAAGAAGTAGAAGAGATAAAGAAGCAACTAGAGGAATGCGATAAACCTACTCGCAAATTAAAGTTCAAAAAATCTAAGTAATATATTATTATATAAGGAGAATTATAATTATGACTAATGAAGAACGTATTGAACAACTACTGGACTACTATGACGAGTCAGTGGAAAATGGAGAACGTTTAGAGACAGCTATACTAGATATATTAAATATAGACTTATATAGTCCTGAATATTTTGATGTAGTTGATTTAGATGTATTCTTTAATGAATATCTAACTCCAGATCAAGTACTTAAACTATATAACTATATAAATCCTACTAATATAAGAAATGTTGCTATTATAGCTGATAAGTTATTAGAATTCTTTAAATCTGATGGAGCTATCAGAGCAAAGATTAGGAACTCCAGTAAATACTCATCAATCATAGACATAGATTACAATAATGACGCATTTGATTCATTCACTATTCAGATATACAAGTCTTAATATTAATATTAACTAAATACAGTATAGTACGTAAATTACTATTCAGTAAGATCCATCTAGTTACTTATAGATTGACGAGGTGATTTTGATTGTTGATATGCGAATTAAGTAGCAAGCCTATGAAGTCTATGGATGCTAATAACCCTAAGCTTCTTTCAGGTATATTCACGGAACTGGATACTTGGAATCAGAATACTCGTCGATATAAGTATCCAGTATATGAATCAGCCTATCAGAAGATAGTTAGTAAAATAAAAGAAAGGAAACTATTAGGTGAGCTAGATCATCCTATAGATTACGATGAAGTTAGATTAAGTAATGTATCTCATGTTATAGTAGACTGTAGGATAGTAGATAGAGGTTCTATAAAAGTAGTAGAAGGTACTATAGAACTTCTAGATACTCCTAGTGGCCTGATAGCACAAGCACTGAATAAGGCTGGTGTTCCTTTAGGTATTTCTTCTAGAGGCATGGGTGAATTGATACCTTGTAAAGAAGGAACAGATGTAAAAGATTACACTATAATTACTTATGATCTAGTAGCAGATCCTTCTTTTGCTAATGCTTATCTGAATAAGTCTACAATGGACACACTAGATTCAGATCTTAAGTATGTAGAGAGTAAGCTACCTGTTACTGAATCTAAAGACTATGAATCGATAAGAAATACGATCAAAAGTATACGAGAATCTATCATCAATCGTCCAGAGACTTCAACTGGACCAGATGTAGATAATAAAGTAGCTAACTTAGAATCTATAGTAGAATCTCAGAAGGCTACAATAGAATCAGATACGAAGGTAATGAAAGAACATCGTACTCTCATAAAGTCAGTGAAGATGAAACTCGATGAAGCTAACAGAAAGAACTCTACTTTAACTACTGACTATAGGAAATTAAAAGAGAGTTATAATGAATTAGCTACTGAAACTGACAATTATGTAGCCCAGATATCAGAGCTTAATGAGACTATCTTAGATCTGAACAAACGGCTACTAGTTGAACGCAGAGGTCTTTCATATGACAGAGTATCTAAGATTCTAGAAGGTGCTACTGATGTGGCTAGTATAGAGAGGACCTTAGATGAATTCATTAGAGCTAGTAGGAAGACTTCTCCGATTAGCGATAAGAAATTATCTGATATTCCTATCAATGAGTCTACATCTGATGGCAAATACTCGTTATCCAGAATTATCGCAAGTGTATAAGTTATAAATATAGGAGTGACATATATGAAGTTCGAATCTAATAATAAGCGCCTTGCTGAAGGCGTCATCTCTAGAGGCCTATCTCTTGCTGAGTCCCGGAGATGGAAGGACTTTACTGTAAGCATTAAAGAAGGCTACAAGGAAAAGTACAAGACTAGTATTCCTGAGAATATCGTTTCTACGACAGCTATTCTGCTTGAGAATACTTACGACTATGTGAAGCGTATGGACGAAACTACTCGTGTTGTTAACATGGGTTCTTTCGTTGACTACGGGTTTGACGTTATCTCAGCTACAGTTCCTAATCTAGTAGCCCATGAGGTCGTATCTGTTCAGCCTATGAATGCCCAGCATGCTGCTATCTTCTATCTCCAGTATCTCGCTGGTAACTCGAAGGGTGGCCTTGCAGCTGGTACTGCTCTCAACTCTCCTTTCACTGGAGTTGCAGATAACGTCAACTTCTCTAATGAAGTAGTAAGCGGTGAAGTAGTTGGTACTGGTGATGCTACTGAAGTCGAGTTCACTACCTCCTTAGCTTATACTCCTATCAAGCCTGGTACTGTGGTCATCACTGCTGGCTCTATCATTGCAGCTGATGATGGTGAAGGTGGATTCACTGGTACTGGCATTGTAGTCGCTGATAGTGAGATAGACTATAATGAAGGTACTGTCACCATCAAGTTCAGTACTGCTCCTGCAGCTGCTGCTAGTATTATAGCGGATTACCGTTATGATATGAACCTCACTACTGTTGGTTACTCTCAGGTGGATCTGGACCTCCAGTCTGTTGGTATTGAAGCTCATCCTCGTAAGCTCAGATCCCGCTGGTTACTGGATGCTGCCTTCGAGCTGCAGAAGATGAAGGGCATAGATGCTGAAGCAGAGCTCGTCAAGGCTATGAGCTCTGAGATCAAGTACGAGACTGACGGTGAGATTCTTAGAGAGATCTATAAGTTAGCTGGTAATACTGGCTTCACTTGGAGTTGCCAGAATCCTACTAGCTCACTGAGCTACATGGAGTACAAGCGTACTCTCATCGACGTCTTCGTTGAAGCTAGCAATAAGATCTTCACGCAGACTAAGAGGGTGGGCGCTAACTTCATCGTCGCTGGCGTCAACGTCTGTAACATCATCGAAACTCTGCCTGAATTCGTTGCTGACAGTATCGGCACTAAGCAGATCAATGGTCCTCATTACATTGGTATGCTAGCTGGTAAGTGGAAGGTTTACAAGAATCCTTTCTATAACGAGAATCAGTTCGTGCTAGGCTACAAGGGTAACAGCTGGCTGGATGCTGGATTCGTCTATGCTCCTTACATGCCTCTTTACACTACGCCTACTCAGGTAATGGACGATTTCGTCTTCAGGAAGGGCCTTGCTACTTCTTATGGTCAGGTAATGCTGAATAATAAGCTGTATGCTAAGGGATCTATCACTGACTTCTCTGCGACTCGTATGGTTCCTGCTGCTGTAGAAGAGGCCTAAGAATCTCGTTAACTGACATCCTATGAGGGAGGGGAAATCCCTCCCTCATATAATATAAGAAAGGAGCTTCTATGATAGTATCTGATTTAGTAGAAGAGATAAAAGTAGATCTAGGATCTGATGTCAATTCATTAGGTATCAGTGATAGTTCTATAGAGATGAAGATAGAAGAAGCTCTAAGAAAAATAAGTGTGTATGCTCCATACATAGAGATAGGACAATTCGACGTAGTCAACAATACAGTAGAATTACCTGTAGATACTATCATGGTAGCTGAGATATTAACTACTCCAGGTATTGTTAAAGATCAGCATAATATGGAGCTAGACACTGACTTATTCTCCGCTAGTAGATACTTATACAACTATAATGATCTATCAGATCCTTTCATATATCTCATGCAAAGAAATTCACTGAATACGATAAAGAATTTCGTTAGCATGTCAGACTATACCTTTAACAGGTCTACAAGAAAATTATACTTCGCTAACTTCAATAGCAATAAAGTAACAGTCAAGTATCTTCGTAAATACAGAACTGTTGATGAGATAATAGATGATGATATCCTTCAGAGAGTAAAAGAGTATGCATTAGCTCTATGTAAGATCATCGAAGGTAATATAAGAAGGAAGCTATCCAATGCTCCTGGCGCCATTCCTATGGATGGTGATAGCTTAGTCAGTGAAGGATTAGGAGAGAAAGCTTCTATAGAAGAGAAACTCATAAGAGAATTCAGAAATCTAAGATTTGGTAGGAGATCATAATGAATAGATATGATGAACTCACCAGACAAGATTTAGTATCTGATACTGAGAATAAAGTCAAGAAAAGATCTAACTTTGTAGGAGCTCCTAAATATATAGGGATTACTAAAGATTATACTGTAAAATTGCATGTAAGATCTGCTACTAAATATACTCACTCTTATGTAGTGAGTATAAACCTAACTGAGTATGCAGATATAGCAGATGATGAAGATATGACTGTCAAAGATAAAGTCTTATTGAGTCTAGCAGGAGATCTTAAAATAGGATGTGAATGTCCTGCATTCTTATATTGGGGATATAAATATATAACTACTGAATTAGATGTCAATGCTATAGATCCTGAATCTAGGTTCCCTAAGATAAGGAATCCTAAATTAGATGGTGTGATGTGTAAGCATTGCTACAAGGCTATAACTAAGTTTGGTAGTCTATGGAGTAGCATAGCTAAAGATATATTACATGAGAACTTCGTGGAGGATTAATCTATGATATTACAGATGACAGATAGAGAAACTAGATATCATAGACTACAGTACTATGAGCTACTCAAGGTACATGGTATAGAAGCTACAATAACTCCTATCAAAAGAGATAACCATGAGGAAGCATATAACTTCTATAGCGATGTAGATGATCCTGTCACATCTTATAATGAATCTTTTAACACTTGGGTAGCTTATAATGAACGGCCTAACATCAAAACTCTAAAGGCTCTCGGTTGGTACATAGAAACTGATCAATATCCTATCTTAATAACTCTACCAGTAGCATATATGGATGTAGATGGAGTTATGAAGGAATTCGCTCCTGTAGTAGATGATAAGATTAGCATAACAGTTAATCCTATAGATAACAATTCTAGTACTAGAGATTTCCTGATAACTGATTTCCAAGGGCAAGGATTTCCTAATGTAATATATCATGTATGTAAAGTAGTTCCTTATAGAGTGGATAGTAAGTAGATGCTAAAATATAGAATAGATATAAAATATGTCATATACAAGAATCTAGGAGTCAATCATAAGGAACTATCAGAGGAAGATAAGAATAATATCCTGATAGATTTTACTAGATATGTAAGATCACTCTATGTAGAAATGATAGCTGAAAAATTCAGTGATAGATATTACAGAGAGAACTGGATTATAGAAAGTAAAGAGTTATTATCTAAGTTGAAGATAGATAATGTAGAAAGATTACCTATTGTATTGATGAATAACATATCTACAGAATATGCCTATGAATCATCATCTGTAGGTATAGATAAAGAAATTATGTATCCTAATAGTGATGTACCTCTGCATATAATAGTAGCTATGGTAGAAGAAGGTACTAGTAAGACTAGATCCAGAAGATTAGTTACTACTATAATAAATCAGATAAAGAATAACTTGAAGACTTATTATTTAGGATATCTAACAATGAAAGGATATATAGTATGACAGATATAGAAATATATGATAGAGCAGTCTATAGTTACCTGTATACTATATCAGATAAAATAGTATATGCTACTACGGAGAATGCTAAAAGATCTATAGCGAAGAATCCTGAATATGCTGATAGCAAGCCATGGAGTTTCATATCATATTGTAGGGATAATCAATTTAATATAGATTGGAGTTTGATGAATAAACCTGCTGCATTGATAGGTGACTTCACTAAGATGAGATCGATTGATGGTAATCGTGTAGCTACTTATGTACACAACATACCGGTTACTTTAGTTTATTATGTAGATATATGGGCTTCTACTAATCCTCGTGTACAAGAATTAGCTATAGATCTCATATCTAAACTCTACATGAAAGAACAAGTATTAGTAGCTCCTATGAATCCTGATGGTGAGGGAGGCCGATTCAATTTCAGTAATATAACTTGGAGAGATAATTCAGATATAGAAAGAGAAGTTGATATAGGTAGGATATACAGACATACTATATCATTTGAGATAGATTCTAGGATAAAACTAGTGAGAGAAATGGATACTACAGAGATAACATGTATCCCTGTAAATATATATGAATAAGGAGAAAATCTATGCGGAAGATCATTAACAATACAAATTCAGATGGTGTCATTATAGTAAAGCCTAGAGGATCAACTATAGAATATGAAATTATAGTAAAAGCTCACAGCTACACTGAGCTTGATGATTCATTAATCCTGCTGAAGAATAGAATAACTAATGAAGTAACTCCTAAAATACTCACTGAGGAACTCTCTAAGTCTACTATAGAAATAACAGAGGATCCTGTAATTAATGAGGAAGCTCCTAAGTATCCTGATGATGAGGCTCCTATGTATCAGCATACGCCTATCGTAGAAGAGAATAAACCTACTGAACCTGATGATTATATATGTAGTATATGTGGATCTCAGTTCGCATCAGCTAGAGGTCTTAATATGCATATGAAGTCTCATAAAGAATAATAAGGAGGTAACAAGATGAAGATAGGTCCTTATGCTATAGAACAGAATTATTCACAGTATGCAGCTAGTGCTTCTAATACTATTTTAGCTATTATAGGTACTGCTACTAAAGGCCCTCTGAATCATGTGGAAATCTGCACTAGTACTCAAGATAGGCTGAATAAATTTGGTAAATTAAATCCTGATTGCTTAGGACTGTATGCAGCTCAGTACTTCTTGAGTCAGGCGTCTAAACTATACTATATCAGAGTAGCATCTGATTCAGCTGCTGAAGCTACTGTTGTTGTGAAGGGTTTGAATTCATCTGATGTAGAGGTATCAGATGCACTATCACTGAAAGCTCTAGAACCTGGTACCTATATGAATGGTAGCTACGTAGTTATTACAGCAGGTACAGAGGAAGACACATTTACTATAACAGTCAAAAATGCTAATAACATAACTCTAGAAACTATAAAGAATATCGAATTCGATGATTTAGTAGTAGGATACAAGTCAGCCTACTTTGAAGTTTCTGCTGCATCTCTTGTAGCTGTTTCATTATCTGCAGGGACTTACACTTTTGCAGGTGGCAATGATGGTCTAGAAGATATAGATAGTAATGCATATATAAATGCACTAGAGCTGCTAGTACCCGAATCTATTGATGCTAATCTGCTAGCCATTCCAGGTGTATCTGATCCTGAGGTAATAGAAGCTGGACTTACATTCGCTCAGACTAGAGGAGACATATTCTACCTTGTAGATCCTCCTCAAGGCCTAACTAGAGACGGTGTAGTTGCATGGCATAATGGTGGAGAAGATTATGTACACACGAAGTTTAACTCCAGCTATGGTGGACTTTATTATCCTTGGGTGCAGATTTATGATACTGTAAGTAGATCTTACCAGTATGTACCTCCTAGCACTGTGGTAGCTCCTTCTATCGCTTATAGTGATAGAATAAGTGAGCTATGGTACGCTCCTGCAGGTCTGAATAGAGGCATTATCAGAGGAGCGATAGGTGTAGAGGAGAAATTATCTGCTGCAGATGTTGAACTACTGTACAGTGAAGATAATAATATAAACTGCATCTACAATGATCCTCAGGTAGGCTTGGTAATATGGGGTCAGAAAACTCTAGATAGAGTAGATAGTGCGCTGAATAGAGTTAATGTAAGGAGACTTTTAAATTACCTAAAGAGAGTAGTAGTAGCAGCTTGCAGGACTCTCACATTTGATCCTAATGACTATATAACTTGGAATAGCTTCGAGCTATTAGTAGATCCTATTCTGCGCAGCATTAAGTCTAGACGTGGTGTCTATGAGTATAGTATAGTGAAAGGTGAGCGCATAGTTACTGATAATGATATCGATAACTATAGGATGCCTTGTATGGTTCTCATCAGACCTACGAAAGCTGCTGAAACTATTCCAATCTACTTCGCTATCACTAGTACTGGAGCTGATTTCAATGATGTACTAGACACGATAGGGTTAGAATAAGGACAAGAAGGAGGATAAGATATGGCTATTATAGAAACTTTAGGAGCTTCTCATCTAGCTACGGAGCATTGGGATGTTCAGCGTACCAATAACTTCCAGATTCAGATAGAAGGAGTCACTCCAGAAACTCGTACTCTAATACTATCAATAGCAAGTGGATTCTTACCTACTGAATCCAATGAAGTTATTAATCTTTCGTATGGTAACACTACAGTTACTGTTGCAGGTGCTATTAACTTCCACGGATCTGGTTCATTAGTAATCAGAGATATAGTAGAAAAGGATATAGAAGGTGCTATAGATACTTGGAGATCTAAAGTAGCTGATAAGGAGACTGATGCTGTCCATCTAGTGCATAACTATAAGATGGCAGGTAAAATAATCCAGTATGCATCTGATGGTACCATGATAAGGACATGGGATGTAGAAGGATTATGGCCTTCTGCTGTAGACTATGGTCAGCTTAGTTATGAAGGTAGTTCTGTTAAGACTATTAGTGTAACTCTTCAGTATGACAAGTGTAGGATCAACAGGAAAGACTTTAACTTAAAGTAATAAATACTATATAACATTATAACTCTAGATAGGATTATTCTATCTAGAGTTATTTTATAGTATAGTACTTATCTAAATATCTAATATATCTCGATGCATTACTTATATTGTATCAATCTGGTGGAGGTGTATAGTTTTGGAGGCTATTTATCAACATGAATTCATATTACCGTCATTAGGTAAGTATAACCCGGAAATCCCTGGAGGTAAGATAGTGCAGAGATGCATGATGCTCAAAGATCAACTATCTCTAAGAGGATCTAATGCTCCTGCTACAGAGAAACTTAATCAATTGATACAGAAGACTACTATAAGCCCTGAAGGTTTTGATGTATATAAATTGACTATACCTGATCTAATCTTCATGATATTCAAGCTCAGGATTATATCAAGAGGATCTTCCTACAATGTAAGCACTAAATGTCCTCTATGCAGTAATTCTATAGTAGCTGATATAGATTTATCTAATCTCAATGTAGCTTATGTAGATTCAGAAGATGCAGAGGATAAGTATGTAACATTACCACATAGAGGAGATAAAGTTTATCTGCGTAGGACTACTGTAAGAGATCTAGATGATATACAGAAAACTATCAAAAAACGTAAATCTCCTGCTATGGATGAAGGTAGTTTGAAATATCTATTTGACATAGTGTATTCAATAGATAGGATAGAGTTAGACAAACCTAATGCTGATGGTAAACGTACTCTAAAAAATCTAATAGATATAGAGATTTACGTTATGGAGTTGACAGACTTAGATGCCAGCACCATACTAGATGGAGTGAATGATACTAAAATATATGGTGTATCAGATGAGCTAGCATACGAGTGTCCTAATTGTCGAGGAGAAATTATGATACCTATCACTTATGCAGCTGAATTTTTTCGTAGATAAGTTACTTAGCGAAGATATAGATATTATACTGAAGAATAAATATTTGATGATGGAACTGCTCCATATTCAGCCTAGTGAACTGGATAATCTAAGTACCTACGAATATTATAGTTATATAAAAATAGCTAATAAGCTTAATGAAGAGAGAAGCCAGCAAAATCCTCTAAATAGGAAGTAGGATAGATAATTATGGAGTTTGGCAAGAAAGAACTAAATTGGGGATCTTATCAAGATAAGCAGCTTAAGGCATTAGAGTCTATAAGTCAAACTTTAGATCTGAATGTCCGTACTAGTGCTATAGTTCGAGACAATCTACTAGATATAGCTACATCTTTGAATAGCTTAGCTAAAGCTTTTGGTAAAGATTTCAATCCTAATATAACTAATGCAGGTAAAAGTCTACTAGGAATCACTAATAGCTATGCCAATGCTGTGAAAGGTCATATAGTATTAGCGAATAGTTATGGAGCTATAATAGAAGATCTTACAGAAGCTAAACAGAAAGAATTAAAAGCTATACAAGATGCAGAAGATGCTAAGAAGAAACAAGCAGAAGATGACAAACTTAGACGAGAAGCTGCTATCAAAAATCTTCAATTGTTAGAGTCCAAGATATCTAACTTTGGTATATATTATCTAAGACAATTAGGTAGAAGTACTGAGAAATATTCAGACTTATCCGATACATTAATGAAATCTACAGGAGCCAGCAGATATGATGTAGATGAATTAAGAAATACCATAGCTAATAGTATAGTCAAACAACTTAATGCTGATACTAGGAATTTCTTCAATAGTCAAGAAGCTTATTCTACTATGGTAACTATAGCAGGCCAAGTAGGATTAGGTAATGTAGAAGCTATAGAAAAGTTAGCTAGGCCTATACTGATAGCTAGTGAATCCACTGATATGAATATAGGTCAGCTATCTAAATTATTGAATAAGTGGAGTATAAGATCTAATATGTCCTCAGTAACTATGGAGATATTAGTAGATCAGATTCGAAATTCCACTTCCAATAACATGGCTACTACTGCATCTGTCCTAAGCAATATAGAGACTTTAGAGAAATGGATTACTAAGTACTCAGCAGGGAATGATGAAGTACTCTTAGCTATGACTCAATCTATCTCTGATAGTTCAGCATGGATAGAATCTATGGGATTATCCAGTGATAGATACACGAGTTATATAGATGAAATAATCAAAGGTAATGCTTATCAAGATACTCAGTTGCTAACTTTACTGAATGAAGTAGGATTGACTGTAGCTGAAGCTCAGGATATAGCTAGATCTACAGACATAGGATCATTGTATGAATACTTATTTGAAGCTGAAGCTAGTCTGCTATCAGAATGGGAGAAGAACTCTGATAGGCTACTAGGTATAATAGCTAAAGAGTATTCTATGAATATAGATGATATGGAGATGATAGCTCAAGCAGCATCATCTAGTAATTATAAGACTAGAGATCAATTCATATCTGGTATAGATAGAACTGTCAAAGCTACTGATACTATTGCTGAACAATTCACTACGGTAGAAGAAAGAATATCTAATCAACTATCAGGTATAGCAGCTACTGTAGCAGATATATCTGAAACTTTAGGTATAGGCTTGTCTGATATAGCAGGAGCATGGCTATTATCCAGATCTGCTGTAGATATCATAACTAATATATCTAAGATATCAGGGAAGAATTTTACTCTACTAGACATGATCGCGGCAGCGTTTGGTATAAAAGGAACTACTGCTACTGTTGCAGGAGGTACTGCAGTGGCAGGTGGTGGATCAGCAGCTGCAGGAGTATTAGGATCTTTAGGATCATTAGCAGCTATATTAGCAGCAGTATTAGGAGTAGCTAATAGTATCTATGATATAATAGAAGAGAAACAATCAAGAGATAGAGAAAGTTACAATAGGACTGTAGATTCTGCTGGTAATATAGTAGAAGGGCAAGGAGTAGGTGTAGAAAAGACTGTATCTGTAGATAGTAAAGGTAATGTAACTACTTCTTATAGAATGGTAGCTAAAGATAAATCTACTATAGATACTAATGCAGATAAGGCAATAATGAAAGAGCAGTATGAAAAAGATATGAAGGATTATAAGACTGAGTGGGATAATCCTTTAACTTATCTAGGGATGATAACAGGAACAGGAGGAGAGTATGATAAATGGTACAAATTCATACCATTTATAGGTAATGCTATTCAAAATATGGAGAATGAAATTGGAAGGATGGGAACTTCATCTAATTATAATAAAGAGCTTGCCTATTATGATAAGATTAATAATTTTACATCTGATGAACTCAGGCTTTACACAGCTTATAGATCACAAGGGCTCATAAATGATGTAAAAAAGAGAGAGTTCCTACTAGACAATTGGGATAAATTCTATGCTCTTAACACTATGGATCCTCCTATGGCCGCTGAGATATCGAAGAAAGGATTGAAAACTCCTATAGATAGACTAGGATTGTTAGGTTACAAGAAAGGTACGAACTACATAACTGAAGATAGTGTCGTAGTAGTACATGAAGGTGAGAGTATTACTCCTAAGCAATACAATCCTAGTGCCAATAAGAATGAACTAGAAGTCCTTAGAGATAGGTATAGCAGAGATATGGAGAAAGATAATAAATCTGCTAATGAAATGAAGCAGCTTATGAATGATGCAATAGTCACTATGAAGAGTATACAAGAATTCCTAGTATACTGGCAAGAAGATAATAATACTAGAGAAGATAGGAAGTTAGCTATGTCTAGATATGAAAGTATATCTAACAAAGTAGCTGCCTATATGTCTGGAGGTTAACTATGGCTCTATATATAAAAGTACTTAGAGGAGCTACTAATGTCATAGAAACTCTAGAGATAGAAACATATATAAAAGGAGTAGTAGCAGGTGAGGTGCCTAGTACATGGAGAGCTGAAGCTCTTAAAGCTCAGGCTATAGCCTCTAGAACATATGCTTGTGCTAAGATAACAGCTAATTCTAATAAATCCTATCACATAGCGGATAATAGTAACGAGATGGCTTATGTACCTAACAATATATCTAGCAATGTAGCTAGCGCTGTGGAAAGTACAGCAGGTAAAGTGCTTACATACACAGGATCTGTGCTAGATACTTGTGTCTACAGTGCTAGCAATGGAGGATACACAGTTGATGCTGGCGATGTGTGGGTATCTAGTAGGCCTTATTTGGTTGCGAAATATGATCCTTACGACTCTGCGGCAAATGGTCAAGCAGGCTACTCAGGCAAGAATGGCCATGGTGTAGGCATGAGCCAGTGGGGAGCAGAAATGGCTGCGAGGCAAGGACTATCTTCATCAGCAATACTAAACTTCTATTATCCTGGTACTACTATAGTCAGTAATTACAATGGACTATATAACTCTAGTAGCAGTACATCTACAGGTAATGTTGGTACACCTGTTACTGAAGGTAGACCTGCTACTAATATAGGAGCTACCATAGTAGCTATAGCCAGGAGCAAAATAGGTACGCCATATAGCATGGATACAGATAAAAGATTAGGACCTGCTTATTTTGATTGTTCTGGCTTATGCTTGTATTGTTATGAAACAGCAGGTGTTCCTCTAGAAGGAGGTAATACTGTAAGTATCTATGATAGTTATGTGAATAGATGCCAGAATGTATCAGCTGATGCTACTAAAGCAGGAGATTTAATATTCTACCAAAATACTAGTCAGAATTTAGCATCTATGAGACCTGGTAATCCTATAACTCACATGGCTATAGCTAATGGATCAGGAGGTAAAATCCATGCTAGTAGCTCAAGAGGAGTCGTAGAAGAATCTAATCTACTAGCTTATAGCTATCTTACTAATGCTCAAGACAATAAACCATTCGCTATATTAAGAGTATTATCAGATTCTGAAACTACAGGAGTATCTTCTCCTGCTGGATTTGTAGAGGATTATGTAAGCAATAGTGATGTTTACAGTAGCACAAATCTATCAGGAACTGTTGGATCTCTATATGAAGATAGGTATGCTGAGGATATTACTGCTAACTTATCTAGAGTAGAAGCAGCTGGATATGATTATGGATATCTTATAGATCTAGCTAATGGTGGAGAGTTTAGATTCCCTATACCTGAATTCAGTGAAGGTGTAAATGCTAACTGGTCAGATATAAGTATATTAGGTAGATCTGTATCAGTTAAAAGCTATGAGAGTACAAGCTCTAGATCTATAACTGTAGATTTAGACTTGTATGCAGGAGAGGGATTATATAAGAAAGTATCAGAGGATATAGTAGGAGATATGTATAAAGATATATACTTTGTAAAGTCTCTAGAATATCCTGATTACAGTGATGCAGCTATTCTGCCTCCTCCTAATGTGCAGCTCATCATGGGTCCTCATATATGCATAGAAGGTGTAATAACTAATGTGAACATAAATTATCTTAAGCCTATGGATACTCAGAAGAGATCTATGTATGTCAAATTATCTTTCACAATAGTAGAAATAGCTACTAATCCTCCAGATCTCTATGATATAAGAAATACTAGCATAGGCATATCCAGCAATGCTAACAAAGAAGCCTATAATAGAGGTGGTAGCAGCTCTGGATATAAGTATTATAATTACTAAAGGAGGTGTCTATTATTAGCGAATTCTATAATATAAAAGATGTAGTAGATACTGATAGATCAAATAGATATAGAAATTGTAAGATATTAAGTGACAAGATTACTAATGAATCCTTCTTATCTACCAGAGAAATAATCGATATACCTATATCTAGTAATGATATCTATCATGAGATTAAGACTAATGAAAGTACTAGGTTGGATATTCTGGCAAATATATATTATAGGAATCCTCTATTATGGTGGGTAATAGCTCAAGCTAATAATATATACAATCCTATACTACCTATAAGACCTGGTACCATAGTAAGAATACCTGCCTTAGATACTCTTTACGGATATAATGGTGTGCTACTATGAGGATAATATAGATGGAAAGAGTATATAATAGGAGAGTATTACATACAACTCCTCAAGCATCTAAGCCTTTCATGAAAATATGGATAGGTGATAGATTACTATCTTATACTATGGACAATGATAGGAAAGTTCATACACCTAACATATACCAGAATTTAACTCTTACTAGACTAGAGGATGCAGGTAGTAGATTAGGATTATCTCTTTATGACAGAGAATGGGAAACTATAGAATCCGATCTCTCTAAGAATTATAACAATACTAGAGTTCAGTATGGATTCGTAGATGGTGCAGTGTCTCCTATATACAAGATGATAATGCTTAACTATAACATAGACTATAGAATGAGCGGTATAATCTTAACTACTAATGGTATGTCTACAGGAGCTGTAGATAATCTAGAGGATATAGATATAGATACAGGAGGTACACTAAATCCTACAGAAGCTGTTAAAAGTATATGTAAGAGTATGGGTTGGAAAGTAGTAGATAGTAATTTTGATAGCTCTTCTGATGCTGTACTAACTACTACTGATAGCTTCGATACTATACAAGAGAATCCTATAAAATATATAAAAGAGTATATTATCCCTAACATACCTGGTGATGATAACTATTACTTCTATTTAGATGATAGCACTGATCCTCCTACAGCCTACTTTAAGAAATACACATACAATAATACCGAAGCTACCAAAACCTACGTCTACATGAGAGGATATGATACTCCAGTATTAAGTTTATCTATGGATGTAAATGGATTATTAGGAGGGATGGAACTAACTCCTGTAACTAATATGATTAGTGGAGTAATAGATCCTTATACTAAAGAGCAATCCACTGTTACTCAAGATATAGATGCTGTACGAACTACTGTTACAGGTACCTATAGTCACACTCCTAAGTATGTAGCAGATGCTAAGTATAATTCAGTAGGATACAATAAAGCTCAGACTAATACTATCCTTAAATATAGTATGAAAAGGACTAGTGATAGGATATATACAGGTAACATGACTATAGTAGGAGATCCTACGATGAAAATGCTAGATACTATTAGGATTATAGTTATAACAGATAAAGGAAATCTACACCATACTTCTGGATTGTATATAGTAACAGGTATAACTGATAATGTGTCAAGTACATTTACTACTACATTGAAATTTATACGTAACGGAGATATAGAGACAGGGATAGAGCTCGTGAATTATAGGAACCTTGTTAGATAGGAGTACTATGTATAACAGTATATATAAAGGTATTATCAAATTAATAGATGACCCTATGAATTTAGGTAGGTGCAAGGTGCAGATTCCTGCTATACATACGCTAAATTCTATAGATGTAAATGCTCTACCATGGGCTAGACCTATAGCTCCTAATGTGGTGAATAGTAATCGAAGTGCTTATAATCTACCAGATTTAGAAGACATAGTATGGGTATTATTCGAAGGTGGAGATATTAGATGTCCTCTATATATAGGAGGTACATATGCTACTTCAGATATTGTTATAGATGATAAATTAGTAGTATTATATGTTGAAGGAGAGAATATAATACTATACAACAGAGAAGAAGAATTATATATGATAAGAATTAATGAAGTATATATAGAAGTTAACAAAGATAAAATAAAACTTATCGGCAATACCTACATAAGTGAGAACTTAGAAGTAGAGAAGAATGTGTCTATAAAAGGATCTTTAAAAGTACATGGTAATACTGAGTTAGATAAGAATCTTCTTGTACATGGTAATATATTAGTAGAAGGAGCTATAGAAGCTGCTAATATGATTGTTAGAGGAAATACTACATTGAACAATGTTACAATAAATGGAGAAATCACAGGTTTACCTGAATAAGTAGGTGAATATATGAACGATAATAATATCACTAGGATTATAGGATCTGGTATAAGATTTCCTATAGTCCCTAACAACAATAAAGGAGTAGCTACGTCTATATATTTAGACAGGATAAATCAGAGTCTATCTATATTATTCAGCACTCCTAAGGGATCTAGATTAATGCTACCTGATTTCGGATCAGATATATATAAGTACAGATTCGATCCGTTAGATAGAGTACTTATGGAGAAATTAAGATACACTATCACTGAGGACATTAGACGATGGGAGCCTAGGATAAGATTAAATAGCGTAGAATTTCTTACTGATGACCATTTCATAGAGAACAGTACTTTATACATCTCTATATATTATAGTATATTGAATACTCCTGTAACTGGCAACTATGTCTATCCTTATAGATTAGTTAGCTATCCTACGAATATATGAAGAGGTGATGACTATGTCAAATAATCCTATATTTAGCTTCACTAGGAGAGATTATGAAGGATTAAGAGTAGAAGGTCTATCAAAGATACCTATAAGAAGTAAAGGTATATGGACTGATCTGAATGCTACTGATCCAGGTATTATACTATTAGATTATGTACATGCTCTAGTAGATATGATACAATTTTATCAGGATCATCAAGCATTAGAAGCATTTATAAGTACTGCTAAAGAAAGAGAAAATCTATTCAGATTAGCGAAGCAACTATCTTATAAAGTAAGATCATCTAAAGGATCATTGGCTACAGTGAAATTTACTAGCAAATCTGCCTATAGCTATGCTATAAAGATTCCTAGATATACGAAGCTGACTAGTAAGAATAATATACCTTATCTTACTATAGAGGATACATATCTAGCTCCTAACACTACTATGGTTGATGTAAAATGTATGCAAGGAGAAGTTAGAAGTACAGTTTATCACGGTACTGCTATAACTAGATATTCTGACGTAGAGAACGCTGTTAATCAATCCATCACTCTCACAGATAAGAATATAGACACTACTACTATAGAGATTAAAGATAATAATAATCAAGTATGGAATCAGTTGGAATATATAATATTCAGTGATAGCAATACGAAAGCATATGAAGTAGTGCTGAATCATGATGATACCGTAACTATTAATTTCGGAGATGGAGAAAGAGGTATTGCTCCTAGTATAGCTGATACTTTGATTATATCTTATGTAGTCAATCTAGCTTCAGAAGGTAGAGTAGGAGTAGGAGATTTATCTAAACTATCAAGTCCTATATATGACAAACGAGGGAATATAGTAGAGTTTACGCTATATAATATCAACATTAGCTCTGGAGGTATAGAGTCAGAATCCAGCTCAGAGATACGATACAGAGCTCCAGGCATCATTAAATCACAAGATAGAGCAGTAACTATAAATGATTACAAATACTTAGCAGAATCTATAGATGGAGTAAGCCATGCTGTAGTATATGATATAAATAATGCTCCAGACCTATGCTTACATCATGAAGTAAAAGTTATCATAGTACCTGATAATATTGTCTCTGATGAGGAAACTTTGATACAAGTAGTGTATAATTATCTATATCAACGAATGATACCTCCTACTAATCTACAAGCTATAGTACCAGCGAAGATACCTATTAATATACATGTTAGAGTTAAAGTTATGAGTAATCTGCCTGAAGGAGGTATAGATTACTCAATCAGAGAATCACTATATAAATTCTTTAATAATCGTAAATCTAATATAGGTGAATCAATCTATCCATCGGAAATATCCTCTGTGATAACTAATGTAGCAGGAGTAAGATATATAATATCTATGACACCTACAGATGTTGTTCATATGAGTTCACTATCTATAGCTACCTTAGGAGACGTTATTATAGAAATCGAATAAGGAGATAATATGAGTACTATAAGAAATTATATAAGAGATAATCTATTAGCTCCTCTTAAGCAGTATCCTACAGTAATACAAGATACTATGCTAAATAATATAGCTGATAGATTAGAGCAACTCTATGACTATACACTATTATTACCTAGCATAGTATCACCTAATAAGAATAGGCTAGATATAATAAAAGCTATAGCAGATCAATTTCTATTTACAGTTAGGAATGATGGGTCTATAGAAGAACAGGTAGATATATTAACAAATATACTAGTAGTTTACAGCAAACGAGGATCTATAGATACTATAGAAAACATGTGGCAATACTATGGAGGTAAATTACCTAAAGACGTACAAGTAATCATACCTTCATATGAATTATTTAGATATAGTATATCTAAATTCTCTGGTACTCATAGATATCAAGATAATGAAACTTACAGACCTGGAGTCTATGAGATAAAACTAGTAAATAATACTTATCCTATATCAGATTTAAAGAAATTTCTACTAGAGGAATTAGTAGCCGCTGGTAACTATATATACTTCACTAACTCTGCTCATATAAGCATACTAGGAGATAATGATACTCATTATAAGTATAATGTTGATCGAGAAATAATGAAAGAAATCAGAATAGCTATACTAAAACAGTACCAAGGATTTACGTACAGTGGCCACAATCAATTAAGTAGAAAGTCAGAAGATTCTGCTTGGTCAGGTAGAGCTTCATTATTCTTAGAATTGACTATATCACTATTGTTAGGTACTATAGATTTCTTAGGTTTTAATGCATATGATGATGAAGGATTCATAGTAACTTATATGAATTCTATATCCGATATACTTTATAGGATTGTTCCTTACACTCAAACAGATATAATTAAGCAGTATTATTTGTACTGTACTGACTTCGGAAATAACGTATATATATCCAGGGACTTATATGATGCGGAGGGGAACCTCGTTACATCGCCATACCCAGGATATTTTGTACTTAACTATTCTCTTCTAGGTAGGGAGGTTTAATAGTGATAATAGGTAATAGGCATAGTATAAATAAATTATATGCTGCTATAGTAAACTCAGATGGATTACCATTACCTGCGTCAGATATAATTGAGACAGCAGATACTATCAGGACTAAAAATGCTCTGCTATATAATCAATTATTAGGATCAGGAGTATTAAATCAACCTACATTAAGTATATCTGGAACTGGTGTATCCGTAGCAAGTCCTATATATCTACATGTAGACGGAGAAATGGTAATCATACAACCATCCACTGGATTAAATCTAGTAAATAAAGCTACTTTAGATGCTGTTGGTACAGCTGATGTAGTAGTATGGGCTTTAATATGGTATCAGCATCTAACTACTACTAGCACTCTTAGAGAGTATGGAGGAGTTAATAATACTATACTAACTAATGATATACTTCATCCTACATTAGGTATGCAAGCATCTTCAAGATATCAATTAAGGTGGGATATAGTAGCTACATCTAAAGCTAACTATGAATCTGCTAATAGTATATCTGTTACAGTTCCTATAAGGGATGCCACAGGATTAGCTACAGGATCTACTGTAGCAGTTAGCACTATAAGTAAATCTGGGACTATGAGACGTACAAATATTCCTTCGTTCATGTCAGGATTCACTGCAGATAATCCATATCTTATTCCATTAGCTCATATCACAAGAAATACATCTACTCAAGCGATTACTGGAGCATCTATGCACGGGATAGTAATTCCTGTAAGTCTACAATATAATTGGAATGGTACTCAATTAGGTATCAAAAGAGCAGATGAAGCTTCTTATGTATATGTAGATTTAAAAGGTGCTACCGGTACAGCCGGCACTAATGGATTATCTGTTGAATTAAGATTGTATAATGGATACATACAATGGAGACAGACTGGAGGTACATGGGCTAACTTAGTACCATTAACAGATATAACTGGTACTGATGGACTTCCTGGAGCTAAAGGTGATAAAGGTGACACAGGTCCTACAGGTCCAGGAATAGCAGCAGGTGGCGTAGCAGGTCAGATGCTTATGAAAAGCAGTAGCACTGATTACGCTACTACGTGGTCTTATCCTCATGCTAGTGTAGTAAATGTAACTACCAATACTACATTATCATTGACTCATATGAATTGTATGCTAGTAGTGAATAGTTCTAGTAATCTAACTATTACAGTTCCTCAGAATACTAGCGTAGCATTTCCTATAGGTACTGAATTAGAAGTCTATAGAGCAGGATCAGGTACAGTAACTTTCAATGGACAAACTAATGTGGTATTGAATGCTAGGACTACTCCTAAGGCTATAGCTAACCAGTATAGTTCTGTAGTACTGAAGAAACTAGACACTAATACGTGGGCTCTCGTAGGAGATATAGGATAATTATGAGAATAGCTAGAAAATTTGGTATATATTCGCAAAGTACTAAACCTACTAGTTTCGTATACAATAAACATTCTATAGTAACAACTACAGGCACTACTACTATATCTATAACTACTACTGGGTGGTATAGAATAATTGTTATAGGTAAAGGTGGTAATGGAGGAGCAGGCGCAGATGGAGCTTACATTGAAAGTCCTGAGAGTATAAGATCAGGTGGTGGAGGTGGAGGTGGAGCATCAGGAGGATGTTGTATACACTTAGTTCGATTGACTTCAGGTAATAGCTTGTCAGTATATTATAACTCTAATGCATCTATAGGAGGTATAACAGTAACGTTACCTGACTCCTCTACATTATATGCTCCTAATGGTAATAATGGAGGTAATGCTAGTAGCAGTAGCATCACAGGAGGATCTGCAGGAGCTGCAAAGAATACTACTGCTGGTGGAAACATACTGAATATAGCTTCATTAGCAGGCTACTCAGGATCAAGTGGTACGTCTAAAAGTAATCTAGGTACAGGATGGACATTGATAAACGGAGGAAAAGGTGGAGGTACTAGGTTATCAGTTGATTCTTTGTATATGTTAGGCACTGCTAAAGAGGGTGGAGCAGGAGGAGTACCTGATTATTCGGATTCACCTCCAGGAGATCCTGGTCCTAGCGGTGACTATTCATCTACTGCTCCAGGGTTGATATTAGGTAATGCTGGAGCAGGAGGTGGCGGAAATGGCTGGAGATATTATGGTGAAAGTGGTGGAGGTGCTAGTTTGATTATTCCTGATAAATTCTACAGTAAGCTAGAAGCATCTGCAGGATCTGGAGGTACTGGTCGTTCAGGAGGTGTCGTACTGGAGTTAGGAGTATATTAATATGTATGAGTATCTAAGCACTAGTATGCTACAACAATTTAAAACTACTAAAGTCAATAGATACTGGAATAGAGATATAAAAGGCAAAGGTGTTACTGTAGCTGTCTTAGATTCAGGTGTGCATGATCATAAAGATTTTAAAGGCAGACTGCATGAACAATATGATCTATTGACTGACAAAGTATTACCTGTAGCAGATTATGATATATATGGTCATGGGACTCATGTAGCAGGATTAATAGCAGGTAGTGTTACAGGAATAGCTCCTGAAGCTGATATATTACCTATATCTGTATATGATGATCATAGATGCATCATAGAAGATATGAGCAATGCTATAGACTATATAATTTCTTGGAGGCATCCTGTAACTAACAGGCCTGTAGATATAGTTAATATGTCTTTCACTAATTTCTACAAAATTAACTGGGATATATTAATGGATAAACTAAAGCAGAATGGTATAACTTGTGTATGTAGTATAGGAAACTATGATAAACAAATCCCTCCTATCACAGATCAATTATTGAAAAATGATTATGTAGATAGCAGAAAATATGATATAGAAGTTGCTAGGTATCCTGCATATCTACATTATCCTATAGTAGTAGGAGCTGTTGATGTATATGGATGTCTAACTTCTTATACTTCTAGTTTACGTCAAGTGGATACATGTCAATTAGGTATGGATGTAATCAGCTGCTGCAATAATCCTAGGAAAGGATTGTATAGTAGTAAGTCAGGTACTTCTATGTCTACTGCTATAGTATCAGGTATGCTAGCTCTCTACAAATGTGAAAATAATAATAGGACAGATGAAGATCTTTATAATTTATTAGTGAATAATTATGATTCTAAATATATAGTAGACAATAAACAATACATAGTAAGTACTATGAAATTGAGAGGATGATATATACATGAACCTAATAGTTAATGGTAACATCACGTTTGCAGTAGCTGAGACTGACAGAGTACCTATTAATGTATATACTAAGAATACTAGAGAATGGTATCAGCTTCATATAGTAGGTACTTACTCTGATATACTCGCTGCGTTTACTGATTACACTTCTGTAAGATATGAATGGGAAAGTCAAGTGTATGATGTAGAAGGTAATCTATTAGAAACTAATACAGAGACAAGAGATATTAGTGAATATACTGTTCCTGGTGATATAGTAGATATGAGGGATGGTACTTTCTTCGTTTATATAGGTAAGCCTACAGAGGTGGAATTATTGCAAGAGACTATAGACAACCTAGTACTAGAGATATTATTAGGAGGAGAATAATATGTTATACGAGTCGCTTAGAAGACTATACAAAGCTAATAAAATCACTATTGTAGAATTGGATATAGCTATAAGCAAAGGATGGATTACTGAGATACAGAAACAATCAATCATAGACGAATAGTAGGTGGAGGATTATGGAATACAAGATAGGTATGCGAGTTATGCATAAATATACTAAGGATGACTTATGGATCATTCGTATAGGTAAAGAGCAGATACTATGTAGAACTCAAGATTTACGAGAAATATGGTTCTATAAATATGAACTTGCTGAAGCTCCTAGCTACCGTATTGAATCAAAATCTACTAGATTCATATAATTCAGGAGGTTTCTATGGAATCTCTTACGATAATCATAAGCAATAATAGGATCAATTATAAAATAAATTCCGCTATTATAAGAAATAGTGTGAATGTGTGTACATTCAGAGTTACTTATAATGAATCAGATTATCCTTGGCAAGATATGATAATTACAGCTCAATTTAGATCTAGGAACAATGTTGTAGCAGTAGCTCCTATAGCTAAAGATGAGATATACTCTATACCATGGGAAGTACTTACAGATAAATCTTTTGGTATATGTTTGTATGGATCCAAAGATGCTAGCACTGCTAATTACAAGCTATATCCTACAGAAGAGACTGCTATACCTACAGATATCTCTGGATATGATCCTGATAACGTAGGCCATCATCCTGTAAATCCTACTCCTGAAATTTACATGAGAGTATTAGAATCTGTAGAAGAGTATCAACAATTAGCAGAGCAAATATCACAGGATAAAGAGATAGTATTATCATCAAAAGAAGATACACTATCTGCTAGAGATATAGCACTAGCTGCTGCTAATGATGCATTAGTTAGCGCTAGTTATTCTACGCATCCTCCTCTTTATAATCCTGATACTGAGACATGGATGATGTGGAATGGCGAGCAGTATATTACTACAGGATATGCAGCTAGAGGTCCACAAGGTTTATCTGGTGTATATACAGGTGAAGGAAATATAGATAATTTTAATGTAGTAATAGATGCAGCTGGACAACCTGATATAGTTATAGATCCTCAAGGTGGCGCTGATATAGTTATAGATCCTAATGGTGATCCTGAAATACCTCATTGGAATCCTGAACTAGTAGGTACTACTCTAACAGTAGGAACACATGGTAAGCTACGTTGGTATGGTAAGGGTGTTACATCTATCCTGCGTACAAGTGGTGACGGTAGTCCTGGTACTACTGATACTTATACGATTACTTACACAGATGGGACTACTCATGATTTCTACATAACAAATGGTCATGTTACTCCGGAAGATAGAGCGTATTTAGATGGATTACGCACGCAAGCTGCTCAATATGCTCAGGATGCTCTAGCACAAGCTACTATCGCTATGCAGAAAGCATCAGAAGCATCTGATAATAAGAACTTAGCCTATCAGTATCAGCAACAAGCTCTTATACATCAGCAAACCGCATATCAGAACATGTTAGCGGCTCAACAGGCTTCATTAATAGCGCAGCAAGCTATGTCAGATATATTAGCTATGCTTGATGAAGATATACCTTTGATGATTGGTGGAAAAATCCAGCGTAAAAATTTAGATTCTATTTCTTTGATACGTACCGTTACAGCTAATACAAGAGCAGATATGTTAGCGCTAACATCATCTGATGTGCAAATTGGCGACGGTTGTAGGCTATTGATGGATGAAGATGGATACTCACATCTATATCAATTACAAGCTGATGATCCTAGTGTGTATGAAAATTGGCTGAAAATATCAATGCCTGACGAATATGCTAGTGAAGCTGGTCATGCTCGATCTGCTGATGAAGCTGTTAATTCTTTGAAAACTAACGGTCATCGATTTGTGGTGATGGAACACGATCAATATGATAATGCTGTAGTAGATACAAGTGTGACTATATACTTAGTGTTTCCTAATGGTACACAGCAAGTTCCTACATAGTATATATAGACACAGTACCTTCTAATAGGACGTAAGAGGTGGTTTAGCATATGCCTATTTATAGTAAGCATGCAAAAGGTATTCCTTTTATTGATACAGAGTATGGACATTTTGGCCCTGCTAAAATTTGTGCAGGAGCAGATAAAGTTAAGGCTGCTGGTTATGAGATTGTACAAACATCTGGTAAGAATTTAAATTTAGAGAACACTTATAACTGGAAATTCGAGGATTTTAAAATTCAAGGCGGCACTGAGCAAAAGGCTGATTATCATGAAGCGTCTGGTTTGTCTGAACAAAAAGACGATGGCTATTATGAAGTAGAAGCGGAGTATACGCAAAATACGGCTTTTACGCATGAGATTGATCCTGATTATCCTCATGGTGTTTATCCAAGTATTCCAGCAGATGATTACTCTTTTGAAATTGACGAAAAAGAATATGATGTAAGTGTACCTTTTGATTTAGGTTCTGTTGATGATGCAAAAGACAGTATTATTTTCGATAAGTATTCTGAATTAGGATGGATTGAGAAAGATACTTGGTCTTATATTTTCGATGGGTTTGAAGATGGTTGGGATATTTACAGTTATGATGCTACCTATACGACATATAAAATTAAATTAAATTCTATATCTGCAACAAGAGTAATCACAAAATGCTACTGCAAATATTTTGAGTTTGATGTAGATTTACTTTCTAAAAATAAAGAAGGATTTTTATATGCAGAAAACCTTAGTGATGGATATGGAGTTTTATATCTTAAAATTTTAAATTCAAGATTCTCTGGTGTAGACGGACTTAGAAATTGGCTTGCGAGTTTAGAAGATAAATTAAAAATTATTATACCTTTATCTGAAACTCAATTATATAATGGCAATCAAGAAGTCTTGGTTTCAGGAGAACAGGTTTGGCTACAAGATACTATTGAAGATGAAGAATTAAGCACTCTTAAAATTGAGGGCGGCACGACACAAGTGGCTGATTATCGGGCGTGCGAGGGTGAGAGTACGCAGGACGGTGTGCCGAATCCGGGCGCGCCTGTTGACATTGAGCCATATGTCGCGGCTGGCACATACCGCTTCCCCGGCACAACGCTAGAGGTCACCATCCCCGCATTGCACGGCAAGGACGATGTGCGGGATATGGTGGTGTGGGATAGGCTGAGCGGGATTGCGTGGGTATACAAGCCGCTAAAATACGACACACTCACGGCTGGAAACGGCTGGACGATCACAGACGCGGCACAGGATAGCCCGTACATGTGTACGCACTTACCGCAAGGGACGCTGGACGGTCAGACGTTGAACGGCACGATTGGGGAGAGTTTCGGAATCTTGTATCAACTAGCTACCCCCACCCGCACCCCTCTAACCGTCACGGACAACCCCGAATCGACCGCGCCCGAACTGCCGATGGAGGCTATCAGTCCTGTTTTATCACCTGACTATCCTCAATATTGGTATGACAAGGGGCTTAATAATATAGTAATACAGGGAAAAAATCAACTAGATTGTAATGGGTTGGAGGCAATGGGTGGCGCGCTTATAACCGTTGGATGCATAGCGGCAATAGCGGCGGTAATTACTTGTATGGGCGTTGCGATTATAAACGATACCGACAGGGTAACGGCTGTAAATATAGTATGGGATAACATGTCAAGTGCTCTCAAAGATTATTTTTTGACTCAGACGGCCTTATATACTGTTGGTGTAACATCAATCATAAATATCACAAGACCTGTTTGGGATGATTTGTGCGCGTTGATTGCATCTATTTTTACGTATGACCCTCAAACAAATACCGGGAGTATAGGTGATGTTGCTGCTCCAAAAGCGATACAAATAACAACAGAAATAGCTGATAATTTAACAATAGATAATTTTTATAATTATACTCAAGTGGCAGCCGAAGGTTTTACTTTACCATTTGATTATAAATTAAATTCGGAAACAACATTACGGATATTGGGAACAGGAAGTTATCCATATTTTAGATTTATACATAATAATGGTGATTATGTAGGTTATACACAAAGTATGATAGCAACATATAAGATATTATTTTTGCCAATGTGGGATAATTGTCCAACAGGAAATCGGTTATTTTTAGGTTGGGACACTAAAACAAGTCAATCATCAACAACACATTATTATGGATTTTTAAGGGGTGAATTACATCCGCAAGTATTTTATAATTCGGAGAATGGAATAACTTATAGCTTGAGGATAAAATCAAACGGCGATGTAATAGCTTACAAGCAAGGATATCCGGATATATTATTAGGTCAGAGTGTGGACAGTTGGCCAGAATTTTATTATTTATGGGTAGTCGGTAGTGTAGATCAACCAATTTTAAGTGATTCGGTCTCTTATGAAATAGATACAGATTATTTTCCAGTTGCGGGAGAATCAGCTATAGACATACCAGTTCAAGGAAGCGTTGATATTTATATTCCGGCTGATTTGGATGATTTGACGGATATGGCGGCATCTGATTTGATAGCCTGTGTAAAACCTCCAACCATCCCAATCCCGCGACTGGCAGAAGGTGAGGTGTACGACGTGGGGACAGGGGCGTGTGATGGGCTGTGGGGAGAGAAGGTGTTTGATGGGACGGAAACAGGCTGGGCAAAATCTGGCACTTATACTGATCAAACAAGATTTTATTTCAGTGTACCTGATGCTCTTGACAATAATGCAACAAATAATTGCCGGTGTAGTCATGTGCAGTCTTATGCGTTTGATTCCCTTCCAAGCGGAAATTTTGTTTCCGTAAACTCCTCTCCTAGAATTTATTTGCGGCTTGATGATGCATTGCTTGGTATTTTGCCAACAGATGATGACGCTACGAGGGTAGTAAAACTCAACGCTTGGTTTGCCGCCGAATACGCCGCAAATCGCCCTGTCAAAGTCCGCTACCTCCGCGCTACTCCGCTCTCCAACCCGCAGGAGCCAATCACGGCACTATGTACACAAAATCAAACCCGCATTTCACAAGATGGTTCATCGAATATACGTTGCAAAATCACAGCGGGTATAAAGCATCCTAAACTTAATTTTACAGAATCGGTAGGTGACTAACATATGTGTGCAGTTTTAAATTTTACGCCAACCACAAAAGAGTTATCACCTACATATCCAAGACCAATAGAGCCTTATGTAAAAGCAGGTTTTTATAGACTACCCGGCACCAATAAAGAGATAAATATACCTGATTTATATGGTATGAGTACCGAGTTAGACATGGTAGCGTGGGATAGACTTAGTGGAATTGCATGGGTAAACAAACTATTAAAGTATGATATGCTCGTTGCTGGTAACACTTGGGCATTATCTGATGCAATGATAAACAGCCCATATTTGTGTACTCACTTGCCACAAGGGAATTTAAGTGGGCAGAGTTTAACAGGAGAAATCCAAGAGAATTTTTACATTTTGTATCAACTCGCTACCCCCACCCGCACCCCTCTTACAATCACAGAAAATCTATCATCCACAGCTCCATATCTACCAATGGAGGCGTTATCAGTAGATTTAAGCCCTAATTATCCTCAATATTGGTATGACAAAGGCGAGAACAACGTGCTTATAAAAGACCAATTTGGCGTAACACAACAGACCATCCCTATTCCAAAACTGGCAGAGGATGAAATATATAATACTGATTCAGAAGTGATGGATGGACTGTGGATTGATTTGCTATTGCTAGATTTAGCATGGGATAGAGTTACAGACTTTGTGGAGGTAGTAGGATACAAAACGTTTATCTGTTCCACTTTACCAGAACCGCTAGATAGCAGTATGTCTGGTTATTGTTCTCATTTTACAGTAGGGTCTACGCCAATATATAATGCACCATATTGTTGTATTTATTATACTCCAACTGGTGCAATAAATATTACAATTCAAGATTCCTTGACTGGCATAACATCGACCGATTCAAACGCTCAAATGGTCACTAAGTTCGTAGCATGGATGACAGCGGAATCAACGGCTGGTCGCCCTGTCAAAGTCCGCTACCGTCGCGCCACACCGCTATCCACCCCCCAGACCCCCATTATAGTACGAACACATTATCCAGAAACAATCATTAGGCAAGATGGTAATGATGAAATCCAGTCTGAAATTACTGCGACGTATAAGGTAATTGATTTAGAAGCGTAGCATACAAGTAGTACTATACTAATATTTATGTATTGTATATAATCTAGTAGAACTATCATTATGTACTCTTAAAAAGGGGGACGTATAAATGGCTGTATTAAAAATAAGAGATGCTAGTGGCAATTTAATAGATATACCTACTATAAAAGGAGCAGATGGTAGAGGTATCGTATCTGTGAATAGGACAGCAGGTAATGGAGCTCCTGGTACTACTGACACTTATACTATTACATATACTGATAATACTACTAGTATCTTCTATATATATAATGGAGTTGATGGAGTAGGAATTGTTAGCATCGATAAGACATCTACTCAAGGGTTAACAGATATATATACTATAGGATTATCAGATAATTCATCTCATACATTTACAGTTCATAATGGTATGTCCGGAATTACATTACCTATTGTGAATATTACAGGTGATTATCTAACGGATTGGGTAGGTAAAGAAGAACGAGAGGCTTTCTTAGAGTACAATAGCAAAGAGCTGGATTTTAAAGCTCATATACTGATGAAACCTCAAGGTACTTCTTCTCTTGTTTATCCTAAGAAAAACTTCAATATAAAGATGTATAGTGACCATGATTTTACTACTAAATACAATGTTTCTATAAAGTCTAATTGGGGTCCTCATAATAAATACACATTAAAAGCAGACTATATCGATAAAACACATGCTTGTAATGTCGTATCTGCTCAAATAGCTGGTGAGATGGGTGATAAATATGATATATTACCTGATGCACCTAATCACGGACTTATTGAAGGATTCCCTGTTATAGTATACTTTAATGGAGATTATCAAGGTATATATAATTGGAATATTCCTAAAGATGGCTGGATGCTAGGCTTCGATGATGAAGAAAATAACTTGATATTGTGTGCTGAAGTACATGCAGGTGTAGGATCTTTCAGAGAATCCTTAATATCCTTTGGCGATACTTCATGGTCTCTAGAGTATGGTGGTGAAGATGAAGAAGCAGCGATAACTTCTTTCAATAGGTTAATCACATTTATAAAGGATTCTAGTGATGCAGATTTTAGGACTAATTTTTCAGATTACTTAGATCTTGATTCGGCATTAAACTATTATTGTTTCTGCTATCTATCAGCTGCTATCGATAACTTAGGGAAGAATATGCTGATGGTCACTAATGATAGATTAGTTTGGCATCCTGTACTATATGACTTGGATTCCTTATGGGGAGTATCATATGATGGTACTACAGCGATAGCCGCTGATTACAAATGTCCTGATGATTACGAATGCTCTACAAGCTTATTATGGGAAAAGTTAGTAAGATGCTTTCCTAATGAACTTGCTACTCGATACTTTGATCTACGTAAGGATGTACTCAGTCAAGGTAATATTATAGGAGCTTTCAGAGAATATATAGCTCAGATACCTAAATGGGAATATGCAGATGAAGTAACTCTATGGACTGGTATGGCTGATATGATTAGATCTATGGAGCAAATATCTACATGGCTACCTAAGCGTATCAGGTATGTTGATTATATGTTTAGACAAATGTTCACAGTGACTGATGAGGATTATGGTCGTTGTCTTTATGATTTGCCAGAGACTTTTATAGGCGATGGTATATCAGCAGTCATAAATACTGGCGTAGCTCTTTATAATAATGTAGATAGGGATTGGACAGTTATTATGAGAGCGCCAAATGTACCTAAAACAGCAGGATTTGGCTATTTTGTGGCAGCACTTACAGATGGTGGCTTTGGCATTCAAGCATCTAGTGAAGTAGACAGCTCGGCAATAGTACACTTTGGCTATAATAGCTATGTTGAAACGTATCCTAGTGAAGATGAACATGACTATTTTACGATTGCTGTAGTTAAACAAGGTATTAATTATACAATATATCGTGATGGGGTACAGGTTGGAGATGTTGTAGTTAGCGATTTACAAATTCCTAATTTAATTCCTCTTAGAATTGGCGCTAATGGAAGTCAGTCAGATACCTGGCAATATAGTAATGTTACTGTAAATAATCTAAGAATATATCGTAAGGCTTTAGGTAAAGCTGATATTCAAGGAATTATTACTGAAATGTTAAGCTGATATCGAAGGAGGTGTATTTAGTAGATGGAAATAATAGCTTCTTGGCTAGAAATGTTAGGCTTCGGAGGATTTTTAGTATCTATAATAATGTGGAGAATAAATAAAATGGATAAGTCTCAACGTGCTAGAGAAGCTGCTAGAATAAGTGAGAATATAATTATTATGAGAGGTTTACAGGCTATAGGTAATTTATCTGAGGCTTCTGCAATAGCTATTAAACTCCAGAAATGTAATGGAGAGACTGATAGATCATTAGCAGAGTATGGTCTTTACAAGCATGATCTAAACAATTATCTATTAAATCAGAATGCACTAAGGAATGAAGGTAAATAGGAGGATATATCATGGAAATCGATATCACTACAGTTGTAATAGCAATCATAGGTCTACTAGGCACTATCATATCAGCATTGATAGCTGCTGCTGCTCCTCATCTAATAAACTTAATAAAGAGTAAAGTATCTGAAGCTAATTTTAATAGACTCAAAAAATATGCTGTATCTGCGGTGGAAGCAGCTGAGCAGATCATAACTGGTACTAAAGTAGGTGCAGAGAGAAAGAAGAAAGTTGAAGAATGGCTTAAGTCTCTTAATCTTACAGCTAATCTTGATGAAATAGAAATAGCTATAGAATCCGCAGTTAAGTCTATGAATGACAAGCTCATAGAGAAGTAATCTGTGAAGAAACCTCCTTATTCACAAATACTCACTGCTAGTGTAGTTATACTCGTATTTGGATTTGTAATATTTACATGCGTAGAGATGCATATCCAACAAGATCTATCACCTTTAAATTCTATAGGACCTTATGTGATAGGTCTATTAGCTACAGTAGTTAGTGCTTATATGTGGAGGGCTAAACAAAGTGATCAGTACACTCTAGACTTAATGAAATCAGAAGAAATGGCAAAAGGTAGACAACAATATGGTACTAACTATAAAAGTGAAACTGTTAACCATAATGATGAAGATAATAGCTATTCCTCTAACTATAGTAGATATAGTAATAATGGAGGCTATACTAATTATCCATCAGATGGTGAAGATCCTAGTGGTTAAGGAGGTACTATAATATGGCTGTCGAACTAGTAAAAGGTATAGACGTATCTAAATATCAGACTAAAACTGATTGGAATATATTAAAACAAGCTGGATATAAGTGGATCATAATTAGAGTAGGCTATCAAGGATATGGATCAGGAGGATTTGCAGAAGATCCTTTATTCAAACGTCATATCGATGATGCTCTAGCTGCAGATATACCTGTAGGATTGTATTGGATTTGTCAGTCTATCACAGTTCAGGAAGCTATCAATGCTGCTAAGTATATATTGGCTATCTTAGATAAGTACAAAATTCCTCTGTCTAAGATACCTCTAGGTGTATGGTGGGATAATGAACCTACTACAGTATATCCTAAAGGAAGAGCTGATAAACTAGATAAGAATTTGAGGACTGATATAGGATTAGCATTCTTAGATACTATAGCATCAGCAGGATTGGTAGCAGGTATCTATACTAATCTACAGTATATCAATCATGAGCTAAATTTTGAGCAATTCGCTAAGTATCCTCTATGGTTAGCTCAATGGAATGCTAAAGGTCCTAGTAGGGAGTGTGCTATATGGCAGCATGGATCTATCAAGAACCTTCCTGGCGTAGTTGGAGAATGTGATGTAAATGTGCTATATGATACTAGATTGTTAGGAGAGGTTAAGCCACCCATCGCTAATGAGAAAATCCCTGAAGGATTCATCCCTTATCCTGCGGTAGTTACTGCGAAGAATGGACTAAATGTTAGAGCAGGTGCTGGAGTTAATTTCAGCATAAGAGGAGTATTAAAATATAATAGTGAAATTGTTATATTAAAGGAATCAAATGGATGGGGTAGAGTAGCACTAAGAGATAACTATTATGGTTGGATAAGTCTTAATTATACTAAACGTAGATAATAAGGAGCGTATAGTATATTAGAATATCGAAAGGTAGTGATTAAAATAGCTATAGCAGTTAATGGAGGACATGTCTCCAGAGCGATAGATTTCTATAACAAGGCAGGTAAGTACTTTATTATAGGTGGTACTACACCGTGGAGTAATGAAGCATCTCCTGATGTTCCTAATATATCAGATTTCAAACTGATGAACGTAGTAGGACTTAAGAAGGTAGATAATACTTATATGGTAATACCTGATGATGCAGGTACTATAAACTATAGAAATCAGAACTGGAAAATTGTACCTCTCGAGATAAATACTAATGTAGGAGCATCAGGAGTAAGCTCAGGATCATTAGTGGTCACTGTAACTAGCCTTGCTGGATTAGTGGTAGGATCTAAGATACGTGTAAATAATATATATGATGCACGTATTGTTTCTATATCCAGCAATTCATTAACATTAGACACACCTGCTCCTGTAGCTATAGTAGCAGGTTCTCCTGTATTAGGAGGAGCTCATCCTGAAGGAGCCAAATATGTATATGTAGAAAGCTATCTTAACTATGATGATTTTCCTTTAGTAACTTATAGGCAATTAGGATTATGTAGTGGAGTAACTCCTAATACGGATGATATATTGCTATCAGCTGCTTATGCTGCTACAGGGAACAATGAGTATACATCTCTAGGAACTTTGGAAATCTTAGATAATAGAGTACCTAGTACTAGAGATGCTAATCAAAGAGAGCTTGTCAGTATTATCCTTGAGTTCTAACTTGTATATTGTATTATAATTATGAAGTATAAACTAGGAGGATATGTCTATGGCTAGGGTTAATATAAATCAAGCTCCTTACTATGATGACTACGATAGTAGTAAACAATACACACAATTACTAGCTCTTCCAGGTAGAGTAGCACAAGCTAGAGAATTCACACAATTACAGTCTACTCTTAAAAATTCTATAAAAGAGCTAGGAAATTCTATATTCAAAGATGGTAATGTTGTAGAAGGTTGTCAAGTCATCGTAAATGAAGCTAAAACTAGTGCTACTGTGACTAGTGGTAGAGTTTACCTTAATGGCATGATACTAGAAGTCTCTGAGACTTCTGTACCTATATCAGGGACTGGTACAGAAATTATAGGAGCTAAATTGATGGAAGCTATCATAACTGAAGCTGATGATAATACTCTAAAAGATCCTGCTCAAGGATATGATAACTATAATCAACCTGGATGCCATAGAGTAAGAAGCTGGATCACGATTACTGTAAATGATAATGAAGCCTCTGCTTTAGCCACTCTTGTGGATGGTGAGTTGTCTATAGAGACATATGCTCCTAATTATGATACACTAACTCAAACATTAGCTAGACGTACTCATGATGAATCTGGATCATATATAGTCGATGGATTGACTGTGAGAATAGAGGCTTCAGATAATCCTAGTAACTTCACAGTAGTAGTAGAACCCGGAAAAGCTTATGTGCTAGGCTATGAACTACGTATATTAACTCCTAAGAAATACTCTATAGGAAGATCCACGACTTATGATCCTGTACTAGCTACAAACTATTGGTATGATGAAGATGTCGATGATTATCTATTAGCTAGTGCTCCATATGTAAAAGAAATTACGCAGGTGAAGGGATTTGTTAGCAAAACTGTTAATCAGACTATATCAAATAATACTGATCGAGTATTATTTGATGAGCTAGAAGTATCTCAGATATCTTCTGTTACGCAAGGAGCTACTACTTATACTGTAGGCAATAGCGATAGTACAGGTGACTGCTATCTGCAGAGAGAAGGTAGTAGGTATTATCTGAAGTGGAATGGTACAGCTAACTATCCTACTTTAAATACTAGCTACTCTGTAACCTACATATATAATCATACATTTATTAACAATACTGACTATGAATTATCGTTAGTAGATGATAAGCATTATCTGAGCTGGTTAGGCGCTAGTACTCCTATAGATGGTACTAACTTTACTGTAGCATATAATCAATATCTTGCTAGAAAAGATAGTGTATATATAGACAGATATGGTAATATAAACATCACTAGAGGTATTCCTGCTGAATATGGTTTTGAGGTATTGCCTGATAAATCTGCTAATACTCTAGAACTAGCTCACATCTATAATCCTCCTGGTGGATTAGTAACTAGTAATTCTTCTCAAAGCATTCAGGTATATAATGTAGGTCTTACTAGGTTCACCATGAATGATATCCAAAATCTACTAAATAGAATCAGGACTATCGAGTATGATCAAACAGTACTGAGCTTAAATGATGAAGCTAGACAGTATGAGACAGCTACTAGCAAGCGTGGTATATTCACTGATCCTCTTGTAGACTTAGCTAGGATTGACTACTATTATAACATGTCAGGTTCTACTGTAGTAGATCCTTCTAAGCCTGTATACGATGTTACTATAGATACACTTAAGAATATCTGCTACCTGCCTACTGCTGTAGATATGCAGGATATGATAGCTAGCAATACTAGTACAGCTAAGCTATACAACAAAGCAGCTACATTATCTAAATCTGGAGAATCTGTTATACTTACGCAGCTGAAAGCTACTAAGTCATATCAGATAAATCCTTACAGTGTGTTCCCTCAACTACCTGAGATTAGCTTATCTCCTTCATCTGACTCATGGGTAGAAGATAATGTAATCACAGTACCAGTATCTCATAGTACTACAGAGATATTAACTACTTCTACTAGGAACATAGAGTTAACCTCTGTGATATCAGGTAGGTTCACATCTTATAAGGAGTCTACTACAGCTACAGTTGATACAGCTATAGGAGTTAAAGTATCTACAAGCTCTCAGGAATCTGTAATAAATCAGGAATCTGTAATGTACATAAGACAAAGAGAGATAACTGTAGAAGGTATAAACTTTCCTCCTACTGTAGATAATATAAGATGCTACTTTGATGGAGTACTAGTAGCACTTACTCCTACAGGATCTACGTTAGCAGGTACTATGTCAGGATCAGTTAAAGCTGATAATAATGGATACTTATCTGCTAAATTCACTATACCTGCTAATATTCTGACAGGTATAAGAGAAGTCAAACTAGAGTCTGCTGCAGAAGTTGCCGGGTACAATAAATCAGCTTCAGCATTATATCAAGCAAATGGTACTATCAGGAATATCCGTAGGACTATAACTACATTAACTACTATACTGCTTAATAGAGTAACTACTATTAGTACTCGTAATTATGTGGATCCTGTAGGTCAGACATTTGTTCTAGATAAAATGACTATTATAAATGCTATAGATTTATACTTTGAAGCTAAACCTGCAGGATCTGTACCAGTAACATGTGAGATACGAGAAGTAGTAAATGGATCTATATCTAGTACCATATATGGACATAAGACTCTAGCTGCATCTGAAGTATCTGTAAGTAGTGATAGTAGGACTGCTACTAGATTCGTTTTCGAAAATCCTGTATTATTAGAAGAGAATATAGAGTATGCATTTGTTATAAGATCTACATCTCCTTCATACAGAATATGGGTAGCAGATCTAGGAGGTCTAGATATCATATCTGGTGACGTAGTATTAGCTAACCCTTATCTTATAGGTGTTATGATGAGCTCCTCTAACAATTCATCTTGGAGTATGCATCAAACAACAGATGTAAAGTTTAGGCTTATAGCTGATACTTATGCTCAATCTTCTGATCTGATATTCAATCAGATAGCAGGACTGGATTTCAGTAGAATATATCTGCTAGCTGATTACATCACTCCTAGTGGTACGAGCATTGATTGGTATTATAGCGTAGATGGAGGAGTTAATTATAAGACTATAAGTCCTTATAATATTATACTACTTGATCAACTTAAGACTACATTTGATGTTAAAGCAACATTACGTAGAGATTCTAATAGTACTCTGTCTCCTATCGTGGCATTGGATACCATAGGATGCTCAGTATCTAAGTATGATACAGAAGGATATTATATAACTCAGAATATATCAGGATTAGATGCTTACACGAAGGTTGATATAATCCTAGACACTTACATACCTAGTAATACTTCCTTGACTGTCTATGTTAGTAATGATAATGGAACTACATTAGAAGCAGCTACATTAGATAATCTATCAGTCAAGACTCTAAACTTCGGATGGAAAGAGCAGACTTATAAGGCTACAGTATCTAGTGCTACTCAGTGCAAGTTGTTCATAAAACTGGAATCTGATTATGAATATTTTACTCCTTCATTCAGAAGAGTAAGGATGGTAATGTATTAATGAAAGAAATAAAAGACACTAGAACTGGAGCTATAATATTCAAGAAAGATGATAACGAATTAGCGATGGATAGATTACTAGAAGATATTAAGAATCTTAAACTTCGTATTGAAGCTCTAGAAAAGCTAGCAGCAGAAAAAACAAGAAAAAAAGTTTAAAAATTTTTAAAAAAATTTTAAAAACAGGCAGGTCTTTTATATCTTTTGGCGAACTATATATAATGAAAGGGAAAAATTCCCTAAAGAATTAACAAAGGAGAATTAACTATGGAAAAGAAGATTAAGCTCGCCAGCAACGGTAAAGAGGTAGACTGGGAAGAAGTAGAAAAAACAGTAAGCATCATCTGCAGGAAGTTCAACAACATTAACTCTCGCTACATTGAAGATCTCGCTCAAGAACTTAGAATTCATGCTTTCTACGTTTCCAATAACTATTACGACTTATATCGTAAGGCCATTGATTTCTGGAGGACTCTGACCGTTAGAGTTTATCCAGAAATCCCTACATTTGACATGGAAATGAACCGCAGCGCGGAAATGGTGGAAAAGGCCAGTGAAATTAACTACAAGAGTCTCCTCGCTTCCGTCATGAAAGAACTTAATCGTCCTGGTGAGAACTTAGCTGATAAGAAAAAGAAGGATCTTGCCATTCAAATCATGATGTTGATTGTTGAGGATATTGACGAAAATATGGAAGTAACTGAGGATATTAACCTCGATGGAAACGAGGCTGACAGAAAGTACATTGGAGCAAAGTTGAATGCTTCTTGGGTTTCTGAGAGGTTGCACGTCAGCTACAAAGCTGTAATGGCTGCAATGAGAGAACTGGAAGAGACCTTCGTAGGACTGGCTATGATGGGTAAAGTAGTTCTTGATGATCAGTATCGTGAAAATTACAGATTACGTTAAATCATTAAACCTCCTGGTTGATAATCAGGAGGTTTTTCACATAAAAGGAGGAATTTTTAATTAATTTTCGTATTTTCATCAAAATATACGTACTGTACGTGTGATAAATAGGGCCAACTCTCGAGTCTCAAACGTCTCTTACGCTGAAGCGTAAGCTTCCGGAGCGTATAAGCGAAGAGTAGGCGTAGCAGCGTAGGTTAAGCGTCCGCAAAGCGGACATAAGCGCAAGCGCAAGAGACGGCCGTAGGCCGGAAGTATATATAAAATTATCTTATATCTATCGAGCTATATGTAGATATGAATCTAGATAATTTCCTAACTCTATGACATCTAACGTTACTTATTACGAAGGAGAGATTTAATATGTATGAAAATCTTAGTAAGCTTTTATCCTCACCTCTTATGAATCTAGATCATGTCTATAGATATAGTGGTATTAAACAACAAGAGATGGAATCTATAGCTATCCATACTTTTGAAGTTCAAATGCTAGGTACTATGATTATAGATACTCTCCAGAATTATCATAATGAGAAAGACCTAGATATTAATAAATTTCTTAATCTAGCTTTTCATCATGATTTAGAAGAAGCTATTACAGGTGATATACCTAGACCTCTTAAGTATCATGATAGTAATATTCATGAATCTTTAAATTCTATAGCTGAGCTAGTAGCTAAGGATCTATTCAGAAATAACTTCTTGGATTGTTCTTCTCATTATAAATCTTGGTCAGATGCTAAATCAGGTAAAGAAGGTCTTATTGTAAAATTAGCTGATACTCTTACAGTAGTATCTAAGACTATAAAAGAAATAGAGTTACTAGGTAATAAGTATTTTCTTAAAGTAGCTCTAGAAGTAAGATATTACTTAAATGAATTGGCTAAGAATATAGCTTGTACTGAATTAGACTTCAATTATCATAGCAAAATGTATATGAATGATCTACTTTTAGAAGCTTCTAATCATCTAGGAAATATACTTTCTAAATATAGTGAGATAATTGATACGTGTATAACTATTGATAATACTATGATAAATAATAATAAAGGAGAATGTGAATGACCAACATAACTATCTTTGAGCCTCATGGTGATGATGCTCTTATATCTTGCTATAAATTATTAAGATCGGAGGATAATAATAAGCACATAATCACTTTCTCTGACAGATCTTCTAATAAACTAGAGGATAGACCAGAATTACCTAATGTTACTACTCAATTCCTAAATATCCCTGATGTACATTATGACAATCGTATCAAGTATAATACCTATGAATTGAAAAGATTGCTAAGCTCTAATGTAGACATCTACAGTTCCTATATAAATGACTCAGATAAATTCTATAGTAAAGATATAGGAATAGACTTCGTAGATAATTATAGTAGGCATAAAGCTGCTATAATGGAGAAACTGGATAATACTGATGTAATTTTACTACCTTTCGGATTATTCCATCCTAACCATTTCATGACCAGAGATGTATTGGAAAGATTAATCTACTCTATGGATCTACAAGATAAACTTCTATACTACATAGACAAACCTTACATAGAGAAGAAATATGTACAATACATGTTGACTTCAGCTATGAATAATATGCATTATACGTCTAATACAGTATTAGACTATGATAAAGAAGATCCTGAAATCAAACTAGACATATTCAGAGAATGCTATCCTACTGAACAAGGATTGCTTAGATACTCTAGAAATACAGTATTGAATAGTCCTGATATGATAGTAAGCACAATCATCAACAATACTAAAGTAAGAGTATTCTTAGATACACTTATGATAGAAGGAGTAAGATTGTAACATGAAAGTATTATACTTTTGCTACTTGAAAAGTGATCCTAAGCTATGGCCTACTCTAGGAGATATGAGAATGGCTGTAGAAATGAGTAGAGCTCTAGGAAATAACTATGGCATAATCCTAGCAGGAGATTTTAGATCCTTTACTGCAGATGAAGCCTATGAGTTGTGTAGTTCATACAATGCTATAGATTATCTGGACCTAGGTGAGTATTGTGACAGTGCTAGGTACATTAGTAATTCCGCTAAATCTCTCAAGAATATCATAGATAACTATGATCTTATCCATGTTCATACATCTAAGTTAGGTGTCATGAGTACTATAAGAAGATTATATCCTAATATTCCAATGGTTGTATCTTATCATAGTCCTCCTGAGACATCAGAAGTAGGTCATTTCTATAAAGATGATCTACTGAAATTCCTCAATCAGTCTGATTTCAGATTCGTATGTAACAGTAAGTCTCATAAACAACGTATGATAAATACTCTAAATGTACCAGTGCATACTGTAACTAGCTTAACCTATGCCTATAATGCAATTACTGATATATATAATGTAGATAATACTACTAAAATATATAATACTGGTACTATAGGTAGAATAACCTCTGTGAAACGGATGCTTGATTTGGTGAAGTATTTTAAGTATCTGTATGAGAGGACAGGTGTGCAGTCTTATTATGTAGGAGATATAGGTCCTTATGAAAAGTCTCCTGATGCTATCAAGTACTATGAAGACTGTAAATATTATCTAGAATCTCCTGCTATAGACTGGATAAAATTTGCTACTCCTATTGAAATAGGACATATAGTGAAACAAGCTTATACATATACTACATTCAGTCAAGTAGAAACGTTTGGATTGACTCTACTAGAAGCTGGATTATCAGGTATACCTAGTGTAGTATTTGATGTAGCAGGACACGGTGAGATTATAGATACAGGATGCAATGGGTATAAATTGAGTATCCCAGACAAGAAACGTTATAAAATATCAGATCTTCATGGAGATTTCTATCAACTTGATACTATGGCTAGGGAACTTGATCCAGTTAAAGTAAGAGAGTATACTAAGAATAAATTCAATATGGATAAACTCTATAAAGACTTCGATAGGATATACAAGGAGGTATTAAATGGATAATTTAGTGCAACGAGACTACAATGAGCATCTCAGGATTAACTCTGAGAAATCTAATGTCATGGATGATAAGTATAAACTCTCTGACGATCCGTGGGGTAATGGTGCTAGAGACTTATACACAATACCTATGAGTAGAGTGGTTAGTCTCGTGAAGAATCATATAAGCTATCAAGATAGCAAGAATAATATCACCTGGTTAGATATAGGATGTGGTGGTGGATTTGTAGGTAGAGCTATTCGAAAGGCTCTCGTAGAAAATAATATGAATATCTGTATGGAAGGCTACGATATTTCTGATACAGCTATAAATAGGCTTTATGATAATCCTTCTCATAATCCCTATGATATATTATCAGTAGTTGATATGGAAGAAGTGACTGATGGTAGTTGCTATAAGCATGCGACCATAGTATCATTAGTAGAAGTGCTCTATTACTTAGGTACTAAGAGACCTTGGAAGAAGTCTGTAGATATGCTATGGGATTCATTACCTATAGGAGCTATAGTGGTAGTAGCAGATGGTCTTATCCCTTATCAATATAGAGATTATCTGAAAACTAAAGCAGATGCTTCTCTATTACACAGCTATACAGATCCTGATACAGTAGTGAGTGAGGAAACTACATCAGCTGGTAAAAAGTGGAAACGTAATCTAAAAGTACGTATCTATCAAAAGGGCTAACTCATAGCATCTGAACGTTTATATAGTTGTAAGTGGTCGCTCAAGTAAGTCAAATGATCCGATGAAAGTGGACAATCTGGACGAGTTGAGAAAGGGTGAGTTCCGATGCAGTAGGTAGTATTATAAAATGCTTTATAGATAAAATGAGGACGCTCTTTCGCCCTCAACCAATAAGCCTCCTACAAGTTAGAGGAGGCTTATTTTATAATAATTGCCTAACTTAATAGAGTACAACGTCTTTATAGTTGCTTACAAAGGAGGTTCAAAATTATGAACAAAAAGTGCTTGGCAAGTCCCGTCTTGGTGGATGCAGTACTGATCAAAGACATTGTAGATGCAGCTAAAATCGACGAGTATGAGTCTATGCCTGTGTGGGTTCGTAGAGCATTGGACGACGGTAGGCTGGTTATTAACGCTAAAGGAGTCGCTGTTGAAAGATATCAAGGAGAAATCTTGTATGGTAAGATGAGCGACTACTTGGTAAAAGGCTTGAACAATGACATTATCACTGTGAAAAGTACCATGTTCAGTGTCTATTACAGTGTGGTGGATTACAAATCTCTCAACAAACAATTTCGAGAAGAGTCAGGTGTGATCTAAGTTGACTAATTATGACGATAAGTCTATCAGAGTCTTAGGGGACATAGAGCATGTAAGACTTCGCCCAACTATGTATATAAACACGGATAGGCCTAGTTTCCAGATGTTCGATGAAATATTCTCTAACGCTCTTGATGAAGCTATAAATGGCTATGCTACGGAATTATCTGTAGAAATAGACTATAAACAATCGAAGATAACTGTTACAGATAACGGTAGAGGCTTGCCACAAGGAATCAATGAAGAGACAGGTAAGCCTACTATCGTTATAATCTATAGCAAGCTCAATTCAGGAGGTAAGTATAACCAAGATAGCTATGGTATATCTGGAGGATTAAATGGAGTAGGATCTTGCGTAGTGAATGCTCTATCAAAACGTCTAGATGTAGTAACATGGAGAGATAAAATAGCTAAACATGCATCATTCAGTGAAGGTATCTTGACAGTATATGAGTCTATAGGAAATTACAAGTCCAAATCCAAATCTGGTACTATCGTATCATATTTTATAGATACTGATCACAAAATATTCACTAGTGATAGTCTTAGTACATATGAGCAAGACATATTAAACAAATTTAGGTTGGTTAAGACTTTAAGACCTGATATTAACTTAGTTTATAATGGGTCTGCTGTAGATCCTGTAGAATTAGATAAGTTCCTAGTATTCACTAAATCTACACTTTTAGATAATTCTATCATATACAATTCTAAAGACATTAAGTTAGCTATCAACTGGAGCATAGATACTAATGTATTGCATCAGCAAACTTACTGTAATTTCATCCACAATATATTAGGCGGAGATAATGAAAAAGGATTAGAAGATGCTCTTGTAGAGTATTTTAATAATCGTGATATATTATTAGGATTACGTCTAGTAATTTCTACTATGTATCCTAATGTAGAATATGATTCTCAAGCGAAGCTAAAAGCTGTATCTAAAGACATGAGATTGTATGTAAAGGATAAAGTCCTAGCATATCTTAAGAATTATTTTAAATCAAATCCTGATGATAAAGAGAAGATAATTCAACTCATCAATACTAAACGAGTTGATATGAATAAAAGGAACAATAAGAGCAATGTTCGCAGGGATAGGAAAACAGCCTATTTGAATGCTCTAGGAGTAAATGGTTTTGCTGATTGTACAACGAAGTGTAGGGATGATGCTGAGCTTTACATATGTGAAGGTGAGTCAGCTGCGGGGTCTTTGAAGCAAGCTAGGGACGTCTTAACTCAGGCAATCATGCCCTTGAGAGGGAAGTTCATTAATGCTTACACTGCTGATGTCTCCTCATTATTGAAGAATGCGGAAGTAGCTACACTATTATCCAGTATTAATACAGGAATATATGAAGAAGCTAATATAGTAAAGTCTAGATATGGTAAGATAATAATAACTACAGACGCAGATGAAGATGGTAAGAATATTGCTTGTCTGCTTATAGCATTCTTCGCTAATACCATACCAGATTTACTGAGGAATGGTCTAATATACTTAGCATTGCCTCCACTATACGGTACTAATATTAAGAATACATTTATCCCTATATATACTGAATTAGAGAAGGATAGATATTTAGCCCAAGGTGCATATGTACAACGTTATAAAGGTTTGGGTGAAATGTCCGTCCCTCAGATAAGTCTCTCCTGCATGAATAAGGAGACTAGAAAAATACTGCAATTAGTATCTACTGACGCATGTATGAAAGTGGTGGCTGATATTATGGGTAGTAATTCAGATTACAGAAGAGATCTTCTTAAGAAAGTAGGTGTACTGCTATGATAGTGATGTTATTGCTCCTGTTATTAGCGATAATTACCTGCATAGTGGAGAGTCATTATGAATAAGTCTAACTTAGTAGGAGATATAGTTACAGATTATACTGCTAGTTACGCTAAATACGTAGCTACATCTAGAGCTATTCCCTCTCTTATGGATGGCTTGAAGCCTGTAGCTAGAAGATGCATTAATAGTGCAGATGATTTGAAGATATATCATGACAAGAAATTTCTTAAAGTAGCTAAATTAGAAGGACAAGTAATGGGTGACTATCATCCTCATGGAGGAGCATCCATGGTGCAGTTAGCTCAACCATTCAAGACTAGATATCCATTGTTCGATGGACAAGGTAATTTTGGCTGTGCTGATCTACCAAATTCAGTAGCAGCTTCTAGATACATAGAGACGAAGCTGTCTAAATTCTGCGAGGATTTCTATCTTAAAGATGCTGAATTCGCAGATATCGATGATAATTATGACGGTAGATTGAAGGAGAAAGTACTATACTATCCAGATTTACCTGGAGTGATGTTCACAGGAGCATCTGGTATAGCTGTAGGATTATCAACTAGTATCCCTATTCATACGATTACTGATGTAGCTAACTCATTGCTACTATATATAAAGAATAATTATAACAATACTGACAGTAATGAAGAGTACATTTCAGTACTTATGCCTGAGACTTGTGAGAAATCTATAATAGCTACAGACAAAGTAGAAATAGCCTCTATGTATAAAAATGGAGAAGGATCTATAGTTTATAAAGCAGCTACTCATAGAGAGACTATAGATGGAGTTCCTGCATTGGTAGTAGATGCATTTCCTCCAGATTACTCTAAGAAGCGTCTTGATAATAGCATTATCCTTGATGCTGTAGAGAATAATATGCTTACATTACTTAATGAATCCTCTGTGAATGTAAGATATGTTTTCATATCTTCTGATAGTAATCTTCTGGATACTATAGAGAATAAGCTAGACACTAGAATTAGCTATAGGTTCTACATAGAACATAGAGGAGTAATCAAAAAGTATAAATTAGCTGAGATCTATGACACATTTATAGTAGAAAAACTAGGGTTCATAGATAGAAAGTATAAAGTACTGCTAGCTAAAGTAGAAAATCAATTAAAATATTATGAAGCTCTATTAAAATTTAGAAGTGGTAATTACGCTAAGAAGGTAATTAGTATGGATGAGCAGGATGCTATATCTTATCTTAGTACTGAACTGAGAATAGATAAAACTGTGGCTTCTAGTATTTTAAGCTCTACTATAAGAGAATTGCTATCCTCTAATCTGGATAATATAAACAGAAAATTATCAGATCTCAGAGATAAGAAACTTAATTATGAATCATTCATCGCTAATCCTCTGAATAAGCTGATCAATGACATAGAAGTACTTAAGAGTAATTATTTAGGAGAAGTCCGTAATGCTGTGCATATCTCAGACATAATAGATAAGGTAGACATAGATACTCAGCTAGGACATATGAGTATCAATAAAACATCTAGATATCTGGTAGCTACGAAAGATAATAATATTATCTGTGTCTATGGTAGTGATTTAGTTTCAGATGCGGCAGTATCTACTAAATTAGTAATATCTGCAGAATACAATTATTATTTGCTAGTAGCTCCTAAGGGATTCATAGTTATGAGACTTGAAGATATTATCTCCAAGGGTAGTAAACTAAATTCTGGTGTATTAGCTAATATATTAGGATTCAATAATCTCAAGAATAGCATAGTGTACATGACCAGTGATAGTAGAAGGAAGTACAGCATAGCATTAGATGATACATTCTTACGTACTAGATTGTCTATAATATATCCTGATAGGGTAGTGACAGGCGCCTCCTTCTCATTTGCCTAACTCTTGAGGATTGAACGTTGTTTATGTTGAGGTGAGGAAAATGTGCAAAGTATATTTAGCTTCTGGTTGGTTCGACGAAATTTCTATGAGAGACATCAATGTACTAGAAGATACATTGTTATCACTTCCTGTCGATGCTTACCTGCCTAGGATTCATGGGAAGCTACTGAATGCAGGAGAGAAGAATGATGCTTCAGTCCGCAAGTCTATATATGAAGAGAACATGAAACATATAGACGAAGCAGATATAGTAGTAGCCAATGTTAATTCTGCTGTGAAGTATTATGATCAAGGAACTATGTATGAGCTAGGATACGCATTAGCTGAGAACAAGCACGTAATCTGCGTGAATCTCAATAAGAATCCACCTAAGTACGAGTCTATACACGTAAATACTGTATATAGCCTGCATGAGTTAAAGCAGGCTATCAGACGATATATTGAAAGAATTGACTATGATCGTAAAGGTACGATCTATTACATCAGCGATTCTTCTCTATATGAAGAACCAGATTATTTCGATAATATGTCTATACTTAAGTTGTTAGATTATTATGAGATTGTATGCCTGGATGAGAATATTAAATATGCTCAGTCAACTATAGCGAAGCTGAAACGGTTCACTAATAAAGATTTACTGTTCGCTGTGATAGATAATAGGCATCCTGTAGTATCAATGGCTATAGGAGCAGCAAAGTCTGTAGGGTTGCCTGTAGTAACTTATACTAATCATGATTATGGAGTAAATGTCATGCTCCTCGAGTCCATTCACTCTCATATAAAAGGATCTGAAGAATTGGTGAAGTTCGTAGAAGCATTGAAATCAGAAGGAGGTATCAATAGTCTTGATAGGAGTGATACGAAGAATATTCGTACTTATTAAGACATAATGTTATGAAGCTATATCAGAAAGCAGAATATCCTTACAGGATATATTTAGGAGGAGAGGATGCAGAATTATATACAGTAGTATCTAATATAACTAGTAAATATTCTAAAGAAACTCAGGATAGTGATGAGTTATCTACGATAATACTTTTGGATAAAGATAATGATCCTTATACTTATATAGGATTATATAGTATCTTGAAAGCAGAGATACTCACAATGGGTTTCTCAGTAACTATAGATCTAGACTTACCTTCTTCGTTCAGTACTAAGTTAGCTAATATTGATAATAATTATCTCGATGGTATTACTTTACGAGACTATCAAATAGAAGCTATAAAGACTTGCTTAGATATCAAACGAGGGCTTGTCCAATCTCCTACGGGGAGTGGTAAGTCTGAAATGATAGCAGGTGTGTGTAAGTACTTGCTTTTGAATAAACAAGGTAATATACTTATATGTGTGCCTACTACGAATCTTCTATATCAGACAGTAGATAGATTAGAGCTACGTGGTATAGATAAGGATGATATATCAGCATTTGGCGATGGTAATACAATAGACTTCAATAGAAGAGTACTGGTAGCTACAGTAGCTTCTGTATACAATAGTATTGTGAAGGAATCTATTACTCACAATGATTGGTACAAGAATGTGCTATGCACTATAATGGATGAAGCACATCATAGTCACTGTAGAACTTGGAGTACTATCATAGATAGTATAGCTCCTGAATATATATTAGGATTTTCTGCAGAACCATTCAATCGTACAGAGGATTATTTAGTCACTGATCTGATACTTAGAGGAATAGTAGGATCTATTATATACTCTGTATCTATCGATAAGCTAGTAAAAGCAGGATATTTATCGAAGCCTTATGTTATAGCTCTAGATACTACTTATAATGGAAACATTATGAATATCATAGATTGGCAAGTAGTTAACAAGCTAGGAATAATTACAAATAAAAGTAGAAATGAATCTATCGTAACTATAGCTAATTATCTAGTAAGCATAAATAAGAATCCTATAATATTAGTAGCACAGATAGCTCATGGTGAAACTATAGCTAAGATGATATCTAGCTATGGATATAAAGTAGCATTTATTACAGGAGGTCTTAATACTACTATATATTTGGATGGTAGAGATATAGACAATTACAAAGATAAAGATGGTATAGTCAAAACTTTGTTCATGGAAAATGCTATAGATGTATTAATAGGTACTTCTACTATGGATGAAGGTGTAGATTTACCATCGCTAAGTTCTGTGATATTAGCAGGAGGTAGTAAGAGTAAACTACGCATAATCCAAAGAATAGGTAGAGGATTAAGACCTAAGAAAGATGATAATACTACAGTGATTATAGACTTCAGAGATAGATTCAATGTAGTGTTAGCTAAGCATCATAGATTACGTAAAGAAATGTTTGATTCACTTAATATCCCTGTCTATTATGGTAAAACTATAGAGAATATAGCAGAAATAATAAAGAATTTCAGCGAGGCCAACTCTCATACCTAGAACGTTCTAATAGTTAGAGGTAGAAATTATGACAATGGATGACATCATACTAGCAGCATTTCTAAGAGAACCACTATTCTACGCTAACTACAGTTCTATAGTAGATAGCAGTATGTTTGATGGTTCTACTCATCGGATAGCTATTAATCTTTATGTAGATTATATAAATACCTACATGAGAATGCCTACTGAAGATGAGATGTATGCAGATCTCACAAGATATTGTACTAAGTATGGCATAGATGCATCTATGAAGCAAGCAACTATCGAGCAGCTACAACGATGCTATAAGATGAACTATAATGTCAACTATGCTAAAGACAATTTCATAAAGTATGCTACTAAGAATAAATTAACTGCTGCTGTAATAAAGGCAGCAGAGACTATAAAGGGTAAAGATGATGAATTAAGTGAGAAAGACTATAACTCGATTCTAGAGAATATACAAGAAGCTATAACTATAAGATCTAGAAGTACTGAAGGAGTAAGTCTGGCTGATGTAGCAGATGATCCTGTCAAATACATACAAGACAATAACAGATATGATGTAAACAAGATAGTGAAAACTGGGATACCTACTCTTGATGCAGCTCATATAGCGGGAGGGCCTTTGCCTGGAGAACTTTGCGTAGTAGCAGCTCCTCCTGGTAGAGGTAAATCCACTTTATTAATTAATGTAGGAGCTCATGCTATACTTTCAGGTCATGATGTAATTCATATATTCGTAGGTGATAACACTGAAGCTGACGGAGTATTGAGATATTGCGCTAGGCTTACAGGTGTGAGTATGCCTCAGATAATGCTCAAATCTTCACAGTATGTAGAAACTTGGAAGTACATGAAGGAAAACTTCCACATAGGTAATCTAATATTAGGTGCTTATCCTATAGGTAGTCCTACTATGTCAGATATAAGATCATTCATAACTAAGAATATGATACGAAGATCAATCGTACCTAAATTACTTATTATAGACTACATCGATAACTGTAGAAGAGATGATGATGATAATTCTTATGAGTCTTTAGGAGTTCTTTATACTCAAATGAAGAATATATGTGAAGAAATGCAGCTAGTAGGATGGACTGCATCACAGCCTAAAGTAGATACATGGGATACAGACATAAATGCAGGATTGTCTAGTCTAGCTGAAAGCTCTAAGAAACAACACGTATTGGATATACTTATTACCATGAATAAACGTAATGATCAAAACTATAGCATATATGTCCCTAAGTTTAGACGTGGTAGAAGTGACTTCAGTGTAGATCTTATTGTAGATTACGAACGTATGCTCATAAAAGAATCACTAGTTAGCAGAGCAAACGTACCTAGTAGCTCTGGGGTTAATCCAACTACTTATAATCAACAAGCTAATAATGCTAATTTGCCTCCTAGTCCATTTACAGGTAAGTAATTATGAGAGATGATTACAAGATATTAGTAGAGAGTAAACTCACTCCTGTAGGTATTAATGGTGATGATGTAATCTACAGATGTCCTGTATGTGAAGCTGTAAAAGGATCTGGTCATCTTCAGGTAAATTATAAAATAAATAAATATAATTGCTTTAAGTGTGATGTAGGAGGTTCTGATATAAAGAATCTACTGCACTTACTTAAAGTAGACGTGAGCATGGATTATGATGCTCTTTACAGTAGTTATGAGAAGAAATTAGACAATATCATATCATCTAAGTCAGCTAAGAAGCAGGTAACTACAATAAAAGATTATAGTAGAGATCTTAAGGTACTAACGTCCTATTATGATCAGCATACAAAACCATTAACTCCTGTAGCTAGGAGTTATTTAATATCTAGAGGATTAACTGATGATATAATAATGAAGCTACGAATATCTGAAGGAGTGAATAGATATAACGAGATTATTAAGATAAATAATAAAGAATATCTAGGTAGAGATTATAGTGGTAGAGTGATGGTACCTTCTATATACGAAGATAATACTATATCATTCTTCGTAGGTAGGGATTACACAAATACTAAAAATAATAAGTATCTTAATCCTCCTAAGGATCTAGCATTCTCCTCTGAAGATGTATACAATTTGAACTTAGTAGAATCTAATTCAGTTATTATATGTGAAGGTGTATTTACAGCTATAACTGTGATAGCAGGTTCAGGTAAAATAAATGCTGTAGCTACCTATGGTAAATCTATAAGCAGTAAATCTAACTCAAATGAATCGGTAACTAGTCAAGGTGAGAAATTACTAGCTAGAAAGTTCCATACATATTATATAGCTTATGATGCAGATGCAATGAAGAATTCTATAGAGTCTGCTAAATATCTTAATGATAGAGGAGCTAATGTTAAAGTAGTACTAATTGATCCTCTAGTTTATGGAGCGAAAGCTGATATAAATGATATAGGTTATCAAGAATTCGTAAAACTTCTAAATAATTCGTTAACTTATGATAAGTACATTAGGCTAACTTTACTGAATTGAACGTTTCTATATACGTAAGAATTGTAATGGAGGTATTACTAATGATAATGAGTTTCTCGGTGGACCATACAAAATTAGTACCAGGACTCTATCTTTCAGAGAAGATAGGTAACATCTCTATCTGGGATATCAGGATGGTGGCTCCTTCATCTAAGAAGAAGCTCACAGGTCCTGTAGTTCACACTTTGGAGCACCTCCTAGCATTCTATATTAGATTGCATTTAGGAGAGAAGAAAGTCATAGGGTTGTATCCTATGGGATGCAAAACAGGATTCTATCTGGTTACTAAAAGAGCTAGTAAACATCAAGTATTGGAAGCGATGAAAGATGTCTTCCATATATTCTATACGAATGCTCAAGGGAGTTGGGAGGATAGAAATATTATAGCTATCCCTGGAGCTACAGAGAAAAGTTGTGGGAATCCTAACTACCACAATCTTCCTGAAGCTCTGAAAGAAGCAGCTAAGTACTATGATAAGCTGTATATGCTGTACACTGTAGATATGGACTATGATAACTTAGTATAAAGGAGAATATTACTAATGAAGAGTGATAGGTTGGTACAAGGTAATTTTACAGGTCCTATAAGACCTACAGCTAAAATCATAAGTCATACTAGTTATCCTATCGGTACTTTGTATACTGTATGGACAGGTACTAGATATGGTAGATGTCTGGATCCTAAGGTAGTTCAGGAGATTTATGATGGTAATTGGACAGAGGATCGCAGGGACGAAGTTGAATTCATCTGTAAATGCTATCCTGAGTATACTGGTAGTTGGACTAGTAGGAAGACGCAGGCTTCCTCTGTGATTCTAGCGATTGCTCAGAAAGTCATAGAGTCAAATGTTCCTGCAGGAGAAGCGGTTCATCTTAATATCCAGATAGACAATGCTAGTGTTGCATGGCGTGAGCAGCTAGTCAGAGGTAGGATATCTCAACAATTCTGGACTATGTCTACTAGGATCATGGACATGACGTCTATGGATGTGAACATGAATGATAGCATAAATCTTATCGGTGGTGAAGAAGCTGTAAAAATTTATGAGGATACTGTTCAGACTATCAGAGATGCTTATACTAAACTGATTGACCTAGGTATCCCTGTAGAGGATATCAGACTGCAACCTCAGAATCATGTTCATAGAGTGTACTGGATGGTTCCTCTACGTACGTTGGTAACTATTCTGAATAAACGTAGTGACTGGATCGCACAAGGATCTCTTTGGACTCCTATTGTATCCAGTATCATCTTAGCTCTAAGACAGATAGGGCTTTACAATGTTATAGCTCCGTTCATAGGGAAGCCTATGGTTGAGTTCTCAAAGGATCCTGAAGGGAACTATTTTGTTTCTAAATATATAATGGAAGCAGATAATGAAGATAGGTATAGTGGGAGAGATAAACTTCCATGTGATCCTCTATGGCTAGCATACAGACATAAAACGATGCCAGCTCATACTAACATAGAGCATTATGATTATCTGAAGTCTGTCTACATGAATATTTGGTCTGATGAATATTTGGAAATACTAGGATGGGATAGGGAGAATCCTGAGCAGTTAGGTTACTACGATAGACCTCAGGCATAACAAAAGATAGGAGTGTTCTTACAAATGAGCAAGTTTATAGGGATATCAGGTCCTACATGTACTTACAAAAGTACTATACATGCCTTATTGAAGAAAGTACTGCCTACGGATCCTAAAATAGTATACCTGGATGATATCCATGATACTGTATGGAATAACTTGGTAAAGAGTGGTGTATTCTTTAACTATCAAGAACTGACTAGCGATAGAGATTACTTACTCATGTACATATCCAAGCTGATAGATTACTATGCTAGTCAGATAGAGAAATACAAATACACTGATAACATTGTAATCATGGATGGGTGTATCGTAGACATATTAGTCTACAGTATGTTGAATACCTGGTATCATTATCCAGTGAAAGAGTATACAGAGAAACTGATGGAAAAACTACTGAAGTATATGGATTACATAGACAATGTATTCATCACTATTCCTGATAAGAATAACGAAGAGAAACTTCAGTACAGCAGAAGAGCTCAACAAACTGCATTTAAGAAGAACAGGCCTCTAGAATGTTCATACTACAACATAGCTGGAGGTTTGCGTATATGTACGAAGCTTACATCAGACATAGTAAGTAATGCTAATATTATAAAAGAAAAAGTGCTAGAGTATGTAGCCTTACTGTGAGCATCATAACGTTCTATATAATGGAGGTGATTACACATGCTCATAATAGATTCCATGGATAAACTACTAAACCACATAATAACAAATTGTTTTGAATATGACGGAATAGTAGTAGAAGGCTATGATTGTGTAGGTAAAGGTAGAGTACTAACTGATATAGCCTATGGATTAAATACTACTGTATATAGACCTGATTATACTGTATGGACTCCTGAATTCTTAGGGAAAGAGGAAAGATGGAAGCTATCAGCTTACTATTTGGATATATGTTCTAAGCTTCATATTCCTAGAAAATCATTGAATATCCAGGAATTCAGGAATAATCCTATAGACATATTTGATAGAGGAGTATTGTCAGGATATGTTTATAACCATGTAGATATAAGAAAATTCTACAAGGAGATATTAAGAGACTACAGACTACTTCATGTGATAGTGACCTGTGATGAATATAGTTTCTTCAAATACTTAGAATCTAGAAATAATAATATCACTGAGCAGCAGAAGCATGAGGAATTATTTAAATTAGCAGTTTACACTGAGTCATATGTTAATATTGCGAAGGAATTAGACCTATTAGCTTGTGTCTATATTAACAGTTATGATCAATGCAAAGATAATTCTAATACTTGTGAAGGCTGTGGGCATTATAGCTATGGTGTATGTAAGAATCCTAGAAGTGATTATTATAACAATACAGTTAATGATAATTTGAGCAGATGTAAAGTATCTAATGACGAGGAGATACAAGATGTACAATAAATGTGACCTTTGTAATTATAGTCAAGGAGCTTTTCATCAGATTGAGCCTATAGGGAACTGCCAAGATGATGAGTGTGAGCTCCTGATTATAGGAGATTATCCTAAGGCTGAAGATGATGCTTCAGGATATCCATTGTCAAATAGTAATCTTCAATTTTATTGGGAATTACTAAATGATCTTAAAGTAAAATATAAAGTAGTGTATGCTATGAAATGCATACCTATAGATTATAGAAATCGTAGGTATATGAAACCTACTATAAGTGACTTCGATACATGCATAAGGAATAACCTCGTAAATTATATAGTTAAAGTAGCTCCTGAGTGTATCCTGACATTAGGACAGTTGGCTTTAGAAATTATGCTTGGCGAGGGTAAGAAGATAGGAGATTACAGAGAAAGAGCTGCTACGATTAGGATTCCTAATAAATCAGTGAAACTTATCTCTACTTATAGCCCTTCTTATGCAGTTGATAATGAATCTACTATGTTCATGGATAGAGTTATAGAAGATACTGTGTATGCTAGCAGACATGCTATGGCTTACAGATATAAGGATACATATAAAACTATAACTTTAGATGCTATTGAATACTCTAAACTAGTAGATACTTTATTGTTAGATGATAGTGTAGAGTATATTAGCTTCGATACAGAATCCAATGGACTTAATCCTCTAGTTCCTGGAGCAAAGATAACTTCTTTCTCTATATCCTATAACTATAATGTAGGTTACAATATATTCTGCTATCATCCTGAGCTTGATATAAGTGATGAAGATAGACGTATTATTATAGAAGCATCAAAGAAGCTACTGACAAGTAAAAAAGTTATAGCTCATCATATAAAGCATGAGTATCGATATGTTAAAGTATTGTGGGGATTCACTCCTAATCTAGTAGAAGATACAATGTATATGTCCTACTCATTGTTTATGTCAAAAGTAGGAGTAAGTAATGGATTAAAATATCTGGCTGGTAGATTCTTGCAGATGCCTCCGTGGGAAGAATACATAAATAGATATGTTGATCTATTCGATATGCTAAAGAAACTTAAGACTCTCGATGATGATAAAATAGCTAGATATAAAGATGTATACAATGACCTACAATTCACTAATGAAGAAGTTTATAAATGGTATAGTATATTGAAAGATCCTGATTATTATATTAGGCAAGTGGACTCTGAAGATGCTGATATATTCATGTGGATGATACCTGTGAGAGTATTAGAGAAATATGCTGGTATGGATGCTATAGCTCCTCTCATGCTTAAGGATGTCTTATTGCCTATGATAGAGTCTGATCCAGCTTTGTTAGAATCTTATAGGAGAGTAGTTAAAGGTGGAGGAGTATTTGCAAACATAGAGTTAAGAGGTATCAGGATCGAAGGTATAGATAGATGGACTACTATATATGAAGAGAAGATAGCTGAGCATTATGAGAAACTCAGATCTTATGATGAAGTATTAGCACTAGAATCTGAAGAAGGAGCTGTTTATAATCCTAATTCTAGTAAGCAGAATTCTAAGTTGTTCTTCGATTATTTCAAGTTGCCTGTTATAGATAGTACATCATCTGGTAATCCTAGTACTAATGAAAATACATTGATAACTCTTATAAAGCAGTACAGAGAAAAATCAGATGAAAAGTCTGCTCGGGTATTGTCATTCCTGGAGAATTTCAGAGATTACAAGAAACTGTCTAAGATACATTCTACTTATTTCATAGGCCTTAGGAGATTCATGCATGAGAATGATGCATTCGATGGTCATACTAACACTTATGTACCTAGTCCTAATGGAGTCCATGAGTTACATCTGCATCCACAATACTTGCTACATGGGACTGAGACTGGTAGACTGTCTTCTAGTAATCCATCTATGCATGTAATACCTTTTAGATCAGATGTGAAGTCTATATTAGTTCCTCATGATCATAAAAGAGGAGGATTGTTCGTATCTGCTGACCAATCACAGCTAGAAATTAGAGTACTAGCATGTATCGTTGAGAAATTCTATGGAGATCCAAGTCTAGCTAATGCTTATAGAGAAGGTAGAGACATTCATCGATATAATGCGTCAAAGATTTTCTCTAAACCTGAAGAAGAAGTAGTAGATGCAGAACGTAGATTTGCTAAGACTATCAGTTTCTCATTATTATACGGTAGTACAGAATATACTGTATCAGAGAATACAGGAAGGACTGTAGAGGAGTGCGCTCAACTTTTCAACCAGTTCTTTGAAGCTTTTCCGGGTGTAAAACTTTACATAGAAGATATGCATAAGTATGCATCTACTTATGGATGTGTCCGCACTCCATTTGGCAGGATAAGACATCTAGAGAACGCATTGCATCCTGAAGTACGTAGTAAGTATGAAGCATCTAAGAGACAAGCTCAGAATACTGTTATACAATCTACTGGTAGCGATATGTCACTCGTATCTATAAACTACATGGATGATCATTTAATAGAGAAAAATTACAAATCAGCTGTAATAGCTTTCGTTCATGACTCCATAACTATAGATACTCATCCTGGAGAGTTATTTGAAATGATCGATCTACTCAAGTATTCTATGAAGACTCTGCTAGAGATGCTACCATGGGTAACTTGTCCGTTAGGAGTAGATATAGATATAACAGATAATATGGCAGATCATTGTGGATTAAAGAGTATGGAGATCCTAGAAGATGGTTCTAGGATATTAGTATTAGATGGATATGACTATGAAGTAGCTGCAGTCATTAATGAAATGCGTGTAGCATATGAAATAATTAGCGAAGAATTATTATCAGAGAAGGAATTCTTCGAGAGTCCTGGAGATCTTGTAGCTAGAAAAGCAATTAATCTAGGATTCGATAATAAGACTTTTATAGAGCAGAAGAAGAAGATACACTTGAGAAAGAAATGATTGTATGGATATTAGAGTAGAGGATCATTTCAAGTTGGTGCATCATGTACTGCATAAGAAGTTCTACTACAAGTCTAAAGAAGACTATGAGGATTTATTTCAAGTAGGATGTATAGGATTACTGAAAGCTACCAGGACTTTTGATGAATCTAAAGCTATTAAGTTTTCTACGTATGCAGCTATGTGTATATATAATGAACTCCTCTGTTATCTAAGACCTAGCAAGAATGAGATAAAGTGTGTATCTATATATGCAGATATATCAGAAGATGGATCTAACAATCTACTAGATTCTATAGCTGATACCAGTGATGATATAGTATATTCATATGTATGTGATGGATTCCTAGAAATCTATAATAAACTATCTCCTCGGGATCAATCTATAATACATATGAGACTACTTGATAATTATACTAATAGAGAGATAAGTAAGAAATATAATCTTTCACATACTACTGTTTCTAGAGTGCTAGCAGCTTTCAAGAAAGCTATGATGGACTATGTTAGTTAATTAGGCTAACTCTTATATATCAAACGTTTTTTTACTTTGAAAAGGAGCAAGATTAGACTTGACTCTTCAAAGAAATTATCAGGAGGCTACTAGAATGTACGAATTTGTTCATAAACTATATTCGATCTTCAATTTTGTGAAGGATGTAATACCAGCTTTAGTTAAACCTGCCGCCCTGCCCGTGAGTGGAGAAAGGAGATTGATATGACAAGCCCCATGATATCACAGCTAAACAAGACAAGCCCCTGCACACCCACCTGCCCCGACCGCACGTCCACATGTCACGCGACCTGCCCCAAACAAAAAGCGTGGGAGGCGTACAAAAAGCCGATTTACAAGGCGAGGGAACTGGCGAACGAGATTTGCACCAGCACGGAGCATTGGGAGAACTACGCGCGGAAGGTGCGGATAGGATGAAAGGAGATTGACACATGAAAACAACCAAAGACCTGATCGCGGAGGCGGAGCAGCTACAGGAGCGCGAGAAATACCCGTGTTACGGGTACGAGTGCTACGAACGCGGTAATTACCATGTAGGGTGTAGCGCTTGCCCGTATTTCAAGCGACACCTGCCCGAGCCGCCCGAACAGGAAGGAGAACCGAAGTGAGCCGACTTATTGATGCAGACAATCTGCTTAGTAAATTCAATATAGACGATATGACAAATATAAACGGTTGTGTCCCAATGAGCATTGCAAGGCGGACAATAGAATCCGCCCCGACCGTCGAAGCTGCGCCGGTGGTGCATGGAAGGTGGATATACCAGAGATTAGTCAGCGCAGACCCATACAAGTGTAGCGTCTGCGGCGATACCGTCAACGTATACGCTTACTACTATTGCCCCAGCTGCGGCGCAATCATGGACGGAAAGGAGGGAAACCAGTGAAACGCTTCCTGCTATGACTAGTCTTTGACAGCGGCATAAAGCTTGGGCGGATGGCTCCGTATCTATTTGGGTTGGCGATACGCAGTCGCCCACACAGGGTCATTGAGATTAATTGTGGCGCTCGGGCTAAAGGAAAGGAGGAAAACTGGGATGCCTGAAAGCGTGACCGTCGCATGCCCCTACTGCGGACGTGTAACGAATTCAGTTTTGGAAAATTTATCCAAAATAAAAGTTACTAAGTGCATCCCATGCGGTAGGCTGTTTGTCACGAAAGCTACGATTGTAACAACCGTTATCGCTGTCGGCCTCAAAATCGAAGGCGAGGAACATAAGTAAGTCCGCTAGTCAGTCAGCAGAGAAAGGAGCAAAAAGTGAAGGCAAAAGTAATAATCGTACTTGGGTTGTTGGCTATGTTCCTATTAACAGGATGTGATGAAAAGTATCCGCTCATTGAAGTTCACACAGGGTCTTTTACGTGGGAGAAAAGAACGATACAGCTGGGCGACCGATTTGTGCTGAGGGAGTGGTACCCCTACGATATTATTAAGACTGATAAAGGCATGGACATAGTAATCCATTTTGACAATGTAGAGGAATAAGGAGATATAATATGAAGCCCTATGATAGAACTTTAAGTATCGCTGCATTGATAGTTATATTAATGACCTTCATTATAATGACTGTAGGATACTTCAAGTTGTTATATCTACATGATCTGATTATGTATTGGCCTATACCTATAATGGGATTCTATTGTGGAGCAGGTGTAACTATAGTTATCTATAAGATAACTAAGAAGAAACATTCTTGATATCATAGTATACAAAGGAGAATAATTATGGTTATTGAGAACACTAACTTAGAAATGTTTGGTTTAACTCCTGAAGAAACTACTGAAGATGATATATTAGTAGCAGTAGGTATCATGCTTAAAGTTCTAAGACAAAATCTAAATCTTACTCAAAGTCAAGCTAGTGAACGGACAAATTTGGCTTCAGCCAGAGTATCCAATCTCGAATCAGGAGATTTCAATCCTACATTAAAAACATTATTCAAGTATGTGAAAAGTTTAGGAGGAGAACTTACTATAAACATAGGACCTAGAGGTTTAGGTAAATCCTATGTTCCTCAAGACATATATGATGTAAAGAAACTAGCTGATGCTATATTAAGTAAATCAAAGGAACTAGAATACTTAGTGACTATGCTTCAGAAGATGACTAAATAATTTCATAATCCTATATTATCTAACGTTACTTATAATGAAGGAGTGAATTTACAATGAACAACAATAATTCAATAGGTTAAATCAGTTTTACTGGACTTCTAACTGTAGTATTCATAGTGCTTAAGCTGGTAGGCGTGATCAATTGGTCTTGGTGGTGGGTGCTGTCGCCCGTTTGGATTGTTATATCAATTGCAATTATTATTGGCGTTGTGAGCCTTGTAATAGTCGTGATTGGTACAGGGCGAAAAAATTGAGCTGAATGGTTACCATTATGAAACAGATCAAGAGGTCGATGCTGACTTACTTAGAAAGGTGAACGCACAATGATAGCATGTGTGAAACACTTTATTACAATTACACGACATAAGTGGTATGTCATGATTGCTTGTTTTAAATGCGGACTCATATGGCAAGGGTTAGTACACGACATAAGCAAGTATTCACCGATAGAATTTTTTGCTTCGGCGCGATACTTTCAAGGCACTGGTTCCCTGATAGACGCGGAGAAACGCGAAAAGGGCTATTCAATCGCGTGGCAAAATCACAAGGCTAAGAACAAGCATCATTGGCACTACTGGACGGATTTTGAAAATGGCAATCTGATATTGCTCCTCATGCCGCCGAAATATGTTGCAGAGATGCTCTGTGATTGGATAGGTGCTGGGAAAGCCTACAATAAGAATAAATGGACAATAAGTAGCTTGACAGATTGGTATGCTAAAAACCGTGAGATATATCATCTTCATACCAGCACGAAAGCGTACATTGATATGTTGATGGAGAACGTAAAAGATGAAAAAGATCTTTTCGCGCAATGGATAAATGTCAAGAGAATAGCTGAGAATTATGCACTTGACAAACTTGATAATAGCTTTTATCAGCCACCATTGAAGGTTGTGGAATAGATAATAAGGAGGGTGTATAATGAGCTACCATACTATTAGCAATAGATCTGCTCAGACTGAGAGAAGAACTATAGCTGAGTAGGCTTACCTAGACAATCTTCGAATAATTGATCCTGATGGTTTTGACAGATTCGATCCTGATCTATGGGAGAAGAAGATTACTAAGGATCAGTATAAGAAAGGTATAGTTAACAGTACTGTAGAGTATATATCTGGTAGTATGAGTAAGGAGTGATACTTATGTTCACTATAGCTACTAGTTATTGTAAAAAGTGTAAATATCATGTACAAGTTTCTACTAGTTATTTTGATCCTGATGGTAATAGATTGTACTCGAATGCGTGTGATAATGGATATGATTTGAAATCTGCTACTGAACTATGTGTTAGACCTAAAGCATGCATTCGTCACAATGATAGATCAGAAAACGCAATTTCTAGTGATATCAATGATAAAGATATGGAGAAGTGGTTAAGGTGAATAAATCTAAATTACAGTATAAGTTCGTTATGAATGGGACTTGTAATAATGATATTAATGAGTGCATATTCGATAAAGGTGGTCCTAGAGGATTACTATATGATCCAATATATGGAGTTACTCGTATAGGACTACATAATGGAGCAGTATTTATAGAAGGATTAATAGTTGATAACGATATAGATAACTGTTTCGCTAAATTCAGGAGGCTTAAAATGATAGCTACTGCTAGATTTAAGAATTGTACTAGTATCGTGGATCTAGCACTAGGCAATGTAGATTATTAGGCTAACTCTATCAACTTTAACGTCTATTATAACGTGACTTAAGGAGGTTACTATGGATTATAAGGAAATAGTAGAAGGATTAGTTCACAAATTAGAGAAAGCTGATGAAAGCTATTATCTTACAGGTGAGCTGATCATGACTGATGATACCTATGATGCTTGCTTATCTATGCTGAAGAAACTAGATAGCAATAATCCTTATCTTAGTAAGGTAGGGGTTAAGAATATACCTGAGGATTCTGTGAAAGTATACAGAGAGATTCCGATGGGTACTCTAGCTAAGTACTATAAATCTGATGATGTAGTATTTTGGGCTAAGCAACTGTATCCTGTACTCGTGTCTCCTAAATATGATGGATTTGCTTGTGAAATTATCTATAATGATAGAGGATTCATATCTGTCATCAGTACTAGAGGATCTGGTAATATAGGAGAAGATGTCAGCAAATCCTTCAAACATATAAATGGGATTCCTCTCTATGATAAATCACTTGCATCTGTGATAGTCAGAGGTGAATGCATCATCTCGAAGAAACATCATGATGCAGTTAAAGCTAGTGGTTACAATGCTATGAGGAATGCAGTACCAGGTATTGTAAGATCCTGCAATGAATCTATGCTCAAATATGTTGAATTTGTAGCATATGAATTCATAGACGAATTTGATACTAGAGTAGAACAGAGAGAGAAATATGGCAAATTATTCAGGATTGAAGACTATACTATAGCTAATAATGAACAAGAGCTAGCCGATGCTTATAATAAGCTGGTAGCTAATAGAGAGACTTATGCTTACGACATGGATGGTGTAGTACTCAAAAGTAATAATCTCTATAAGTTCGATGATTATAGATTACCTACTACGATGATCGCTTGGAAGTTTGGATCTACTAGACAAACTACTATACTGCAAAATATAGAATATCAGATGGGAGCTACAGGTGGATTCACTCCTATCGGTATATTTGATAAAGTAGAGTTTCAAGGAGCTAGTTTAACTAGAGCCTCATTAGGAAATATGACTAGATTGTACAAAGACTTGAAAGATATTACTATCGGATCAGTAATTGAAGTATCCAGAAGAGGAGATATAATTCCTTATATTGAGAGTGTAGTAGAAGTTAATGAAGTATCTGATAAACTATCTAGGTTATCAGTTTGTCCTTATTGTAATCAGGAGTTAGAGTATACTGACTATGAACCTAGATGTGTAAATAAGAGCTGCAAGGAGTTATTGAAGCTCCAAGTATTCAACTTTATAAAGCTTATAGGAATCAATGGAGTAGGTAGAGGACTGACTGATGCACTTGTTGATAATGAGATAATCTCAAAATTGCCTGACATCTACAATATGAATCCTGATAAGATAAGAGAATTACCTAGACAAGGTGATAGCTCTGTGAAGAAGTGGAAGGCTCTGCAAGATAAGCGACTTACAGATGCTCAGATACTTACAGCTTATCCATTTGTAGGATTAGGAGAGAAAATATGGCAGTCATTATTAGGAGTGTTCACTATTGATGAGCTGCTAAATATTGATGAAATAGCATTGAGAGAAGCTAAAGTGAAAGGTATAGGAGATATGAAAATAACTTCTATAGTAACTCAATTATCAGAGAATAGAGAATCTATTCGAGAACTCATAGAATCTATCAAATAATACTATGGAGGTATAATAATGGAATCTACACTTGATCTTCTACTGAAGAGGAAGCCTAGCAAGAAAATTGCTGAATACATTAAAGAAGATGATGATAACGATGAAGAAGAGTTGAATAAAGAAGACGTGGGTGAAGACGGTGAAGAGCTTCAAGCTGAAGAGTATGACGATGAATATGATCAAGAAGATACTGGAGATGAAGTAGAAGCTGGAGATGATTCAGTTACTGATGATGATTCATCTACTGAAGATGATTCAGGCGATGAAGAGGATATAAGATCTGAAAGTGATGACTTTGATGCAGAGACAAAGGATACTCCGGATGAAGAAATTGATTCTGATGAGAAAGATGATAAACCTATATTACCTAAGCCTGATGAGAAGGATGATCTAGGTAAGAATCCTCTTGATAATGTATATGCAGTGAACTATACTATAGGAGATCCTGTAGTATTAGTGTATACTGATAATAGAAAGTCCAAGCTAACTGCAGTAATAGATGGCTATGACAAACAAGGATTCTACATATTGAAGTGGGGTAACAATAAGAGAACTCCTGGTGTCACTGATACTATGATTAGTAGCATAGTGCAAAACCAAGAATCTACTATGGAGTGCATCTGCGGTAGTAAGAACATAATCAAAGAGAATAACAATCTAGTGTGTGATGACTGTGGCAGGCTTATAGATGACAAGCGTAAGTCTCCTATGAAAAGTGTATTAGGTCCTGTTAATACAGGTAATAAGCCTAATATACCTTTGTCAGAGGAAACAGAGGATAGCAGCAAGACTATAGTAGTTAAACTACATACAGGGGTATGGGGATCACATACAGGTGAACATACTGAGTATTATGTAAGAAAAGCTATTAAGACAGTTAAGAATACAGCTAAAACATTAGAGGCTAATATAACATCAGTGGAGAATAATAAGATAACTATACTAGTAACTAAGTGCACGAGTAATCAGCTTGATAAACTCATGAAAGCTATTAGAAATAGTGTAATAACTATATCTGATGTGGAGTTAGTGAGGTAATCCGTGCATAGGACAATAATACGTTCGATAGAATTTATGTAGATTAATCCTTATACTATCGTGGTAGGCTGAACCTAGCCTCCTCATCGAAGCTAGGTTCATTTTTAGGCTAACTTCTCAGTACTGCACGTCTATAAGGTTGTAAAGTTATTCTACTAGAATTGCTTCCCACATATAAGTAAAAGGAGATATAACAAATGAGCTTCATCCAGAACAAACCTAATTTGGATCAAATGAAAAAGTACTTAGAGAATAATAAGAGAGACTATCAAGACATCTGGTGGTCCATACCTGCTGGTACATCTTCTATCAGGTTCATGCCTCCGTGGGATTCCAAAGGACTTGTAGCATTGCAAGTCAGTATGCACAATATCGAGTACAAAGCTCCGAAATCCACTTACACTAAATACAATTGGACTTGCGTGAATAAGACATTCGGAAGTCCTTGTAAGATTTGCGAAGGTCTGGCTAACCTAGCAAATGCAGGAGTAGATGTCAGTATCTATGATACATCAAGAAGCTACTATGCGAATGTGCTAGTCATGTATGATCCATCATCGCAGGATCCTAACAAGAGTGCCGTAGGTAAACTCAAAGTATGCAGGATTCCTAAAACTGTGTATGACTGGTTGGTATCTCAGATTACTAATCCGATGATCGGTGACATTACTGATGTTAACTCCGGTATTGATGTGATCGTCACCAAATCTGGTACTGGATTGGCTACTAATTACACTTGCACTCTTTCTCCTGCTGGTCGTACTCCTGTCCCTGCTGAAATACTGAAAGGCATCACTGAACTCCATAACCTTGATAACATTTTCAGTGAAGGTTTCGATGATGAAACTGTCAATGAACTTATGAACAGTTTGAATCGAGCAGCTTCTGCTATTCCTGGTAATACTCAACAGTTTGCTCAAGTATCAGGAGCTTATAATCCTAATCCTCCTTTGAACTATAACCAGGCAGCATATCAACCTTATGGTACAAATATGATGCCTCAAATGCCTCAACCTCCTCAAGCTCCTCAAATGCCTCAACCTCCTCAAGCTCCTCAAATGCCTCAACCTCCTCAAGCTCCTCAGAATTCTGCTCCTACGAATCCTCCCTGGAATCCAGCAACTACACAAGGTAGTACAGCATCTATTCCTAAGTCTCCATTCGGAGCAGCAGCACCTCAACCTCCTCAGGCTCCTCAGATGCCTCAAATGCCTCAAGCTACATCAAACCAAGATGCTGTCCCACCTCCTGCTGCTAGTAATTCACCAGCACCCACATGCTTCGGTAAGTACAATGAAGCAGCTGTACAGTGCGTAATATGTCCTCATGAAATAAATTGTATGAGGTCTAAGAAGTGACACGAGCCTATGTATTAAAGTGGTAGGGTATAAGTATCCTACCACTATGTTATAAGGAGCAAATATGTTCAACAGAAATGATTTCATAGTAAACAATAACTATTACTATATAGGTAATGGATTCGAACATAAATTACCTATAGGTATTCCTACTATAGATATAGCATTAGGTGGAGGTATACCTCTAGATGGAGCTCTAATAGAAATATTTGGAGAAGAAAGTCATGGTAAAACCACGCTAAGCTATAGAATATGTAAGAGATGCACAGATGAGAATGGCTACATCACATGGATAGATAGTGAAACATCCTATGATGAATCCTGGGCTAGAGTACAAGGAGTCAATACTGAAAGATTGATACCTTATAGGATTGGCTGTATGGAAGATACTAATGATGTCATTATAGCTGATATCAAGAAGTATAAAGAAACATATTTACCTTGGTTGCTAGATAATTCATGGAAGCCTACTAAATCCTATCTGGATAGTGTAGGAATTGATAGTAAATTACCTCTAGCTACTATAAAAGAACAACTATCTGAGATTGCTCCTAGTCACATTATTGTATGGGATTCATTAGCAGGTTCTCCTGTTCGTAGCGTAGCAGAAGCAGGAGCTAACTATTCAGAAGGTATAGCTTATAGAGCTAGACTTATAAAGTCATTCTTGTCTAGATATAGAGTACATGTAGAGGGATGCTCCAAAGTAGCTATGATACTGGTAAATCAAGTCATAGATAACATAGGAGATACTTATGGACCTGCATTCAGTACTCCTGGAGGTAGAGGACTCAAGCATAGTAAACACTTATCTATATATGTGAAGAAATCAGGATCAGGAGAGAAAGATTCTGAAAACTATACAATAACTGATTATGTAGTATTGTCTATAGTAAAGAATAAAATCACTCCTGTTATAGCATCATTCCCTGTGATATTCTCTAAGGCTAGAGGATTCTTAGGAGCTACTAGCGTACTAGAATATCTGCTAAATATGAAGTGGTTTACTAACGCAGGATCTTGGAAGAAATTTGACTATATCACGTATGATGAATCTACAGGAGAAATAATTAATACAGAAGAGGTCAGTTTCCAAAAAGGTAATTTCTATACTCTCATAGGAAAACGTCCTGAAATATTCTTGTACTTGTGCAATCAGATTAAGCAGCTCATCTCATTGAAGTTCCCAGAGAATCCTGCTATATCTAATGTGAATATAGAGGATATAATAGAGGCTTGTCTAGCAGAGACTAATGCTATACCTACTGAAGAAGAGACTATAAGCATAGATCAATAATCGCCTAACTCCCTAGGTTTTAACGTCTTTATATATGTAGTGATTCCAGGAGGTTCTACAATGACTCGATTGAATTATAAGCCTGTTATATTAATAATCGACGGAGCTCATTGTTTACGACGTAGCATGTATCAGCCTAATCTAAGAGAGTTAGCTACTAGTACAGGAGTACCTACAGGAGGAATCTATGGTTTCATGAGCAGTATTAAATCTGCTGTATCGTTGATGAGTGCTAGTAGCTTGATAGTATGTTGGGAAGGAGGTCATTCTGCTAGACGTAAATCTCTCTACGAAGACTATAAACATAGAGAGTCTACAGAAGAAGAGACACGTGATGCATTAGGCTATACGGATTACGAGTATTATGTGCATCAGATTAGCTGGATAAAGCAGATCCTCCCATGCTTAGGTGTCAAGCAGTTGAGGGTGGACGGTAAGGAAGGCGACGATATTCTATTCCAAGCTACTAGACTCATAGATGGTCAGAAAGTAATAATCTCTGAAGATAGTGACTTCCAGTGTATCATCTCTGATGATATCCATATGTACAGACCTATTAAAAAGCAGTATATAAGCTTGGCTAACTTCAGTGAAGTGAATGGCTACAAATCTCCTAAGCATTTCCTTTACTCTAAGGTACTATTAGGAGATGGCTCTGATAACATTCCAGCTGTTGCTAAAGGTGTAGGTGCTACTACTGTAATGAATATTCTGAATAAAATAGAAAATGAAGAGGAGATAACTCCTAATAAAATACTGTCTATCGCTAATGAATTAGGAGGATCCAGGAACATGAAATTAGTAGAAGCTGGATCAGGTCCTATCATCAGGAATCTTAATCTTATTGATATCTCAAAAGAAGTGTTCGATTTCTATGAGATAAAAGGATTAATAGATGACATAAAATCTATCACGACTATTAATGTAGACAAAGCGAACAAGATATTTAGAGCATTAGAGTTCCAGCCTACTACTATAGATGTCATAATGAATGGATTATTGAGGATGGCAAATTATCCTCTAGATAAACTGATCAATGTGGATTATGTAAGACGTTACCTAGCTGGAGAAACTTCAGTATTACAAGGTTAGCAGAAAGGTTAATTATGTTGTTAGGCATATATGGAGATGTTCACGCCACTAGGAACATGAGAAATAATCAAGCAATCTGGGAATCTTCAGTAATCAAATCTATGAACTCTATGTACAGTAAGTTCACAGAGCTAGGAGTAGAGAAAGCAATATGCTTAGGAGACTTTTTCGATACACCAAGATTAGAAGCTAAGAATGTAGAGTTCATTACGAATCTATTAGATATAATGTCTACTGTGCCTACAATAATGCTACTAGGTAATCATGAAGCAGTAGATGCAGGTAGCGATGTACTGTCTTATATAAACAATTATCCAGGTATAAGTACAGTTAGGGATATAGAAATAGACAATAACTTGTTGTATCTGCCTTATAGCGTAGATATATCTTCAGTAGATGACTTGTTCAAGGATAGATATATATTCACTCACCATGATATATATGGATCTACACTAGCAGCAGGTAAATCAGTAGCTAATTTTGGAGTACCTACTGAGATATTTAAGGAAGCTAAATTCGTCTATAATGGACACGTTCATACCAGATCTATTATAGGTAATGTAATGAACGTAGGTAGTTTACTGACTACTAAATTCGGAGAGCTAACTTTCAGTGATTACCCGTTTTATTATGTGTTAAATACTGAAACAGATAAGATTACCTACTATAAAAATCTAGAAGCTATGATACACATCACTGTAAACACTAGCCAGGTGAATCAAATAGCTAAATATTATCCTGAGTATAATATTGATAGAGTATTCATAACATTAGAGTATGAAGATAGTGAGTGTCCTGATGTTAGTAACTTGGATTATAAAAACATAAGATTCAAGAAACTGATATCTGATGATATAACTTCGGATTCTAATACTATTGTTAAGAATAATCTAGATCTTCCATCTATAATAGCAGAGTATATAATGAAAGATACTTCAATATCAGATGCTAAGAAGCAACTGTATATTAATAAGGCTTGGGAGTTATTGAAATGATTATTAGTTCATTAACTATGTGCAACTTTCTGTCTCATGTGGATACTACTATCTCATTTACAGAGTATTCAGGATTAGTACTGATAGAAGGTATCAATGTAGATGGACATTATAGTAGTAATGGATCAGGTAAGTCTACTATACTGGAAGGTATAGTATATAGCATCACAGGGAATACATTAAGAGGATCTCCTGTATCTGAACTAGTCAATAGGAATTTTGGTAAGAACATGAAGGTAAGTTTAGAATTCCTTATAGACAAAGTAAAATATACAATAACTAGATATAGGAAAGATTCAGTTAATGGTGATAAAGTATTTTTGTACAAAGATGGTGTAGACATCACCAGAAGAGTAAACAAGGATACTCAGGAAGATATAGATAACTTAGTAGGAGTGCCTTCTAAAATTCTACTTAGTACAATATTAATGGGAGAAGGATTAACATCTAGATTCACTCAATTATCTGATACAGATAAGAAGTATGTTATTGAGTCTACACTTAATCTAGGATATGATATAAACTCTGTAAGGATCAAGGCTAGTAGTCAGCTATCAGCTTGTAATTCAAAGTTAGCAGAAACTAGTGGATCACTAGCTACATTAGCTAATATAGCTAACAAAGGATTCACCGAAGAGTCCTTAGCTGATGCTATAGCGACCTCTAGAAGAAAGATAGATGATGCTAAAATCGAACTAGCATCAGTGATGGATTCACTGAAATCTGCTCATGCTTACATGGACAGTATGAATAATAAGTATAAAGTATTAGCTGATGCTAAGAATACTATAGAAACTTATCTTAATATGAAGTCTATGAAGGAACGTGAAATACTTAATCATAAGTCTTCCTTGAATGCACTTGAGAAGGTAGATCATCCTATATGTGAAGTGTGCCATCAGTCTATTGTAGATGAGAATGCTATGGCTGCTACTAGATATTATTACGATTCATTAATAACTGTAGCATCTAATGAGCTGACTAATATATACTCTAAGCTGAACGAGTATCCAGATGTAGATATTATAAATAGTAAGTTAGCAACTACTACAAACTTATGTAGAGAACTTCAGAATAACTATACACTATTATCAGAGAATAAAACTAGTCTAGAGGTAGCTATTAGTGTAGCTAGTAAAGACATAGAGAATTATAGTCATAGCATGAAGGAATTGCAAGAGTTATCTAGTAATATGACTAAGCTAGAAGAATTAGCTCAGGATTATAAGAATTCTATAGATATGTATAAGTATCTGGTGGATTTGTATAGTCCTAAGGGTATAATATTGTACGTGCTTCAAGAGGCTATAAACTATATAAATGATAGATTATCAGTGTATACTAGCATATTGCTAAATACTACATATAAATTATCGGTAGCAAGTGGTAAAGTAGTTATTGAGAACGAGAAAGGATCTAGCTACCAGTCATTATCTAATGGTGAGAAGCGTAGGCTGGATATAGCCATTCAACTTAGCCTTCATGATTATGTACATATCTATTGTAGTATGAAAATAAACTGCTGTTTCATAGATGAAGTACTAGATACGTTAGATGAAATAGGAGTGAATAATATAACTGAAGTGCTGAAGATGAAGATAGAATATTGTAACTTGACTAGCATATATGTTATAACTCATAATAATGAATTAAAAGATCAGTTTGATAGGATTATAACTGTTACTAAGAATAGAGAAGGTAATTCTTATATATCATAAAGGAGTAATTATGGTAAAATTTAGTAAGCTGGATCCAAATGCTGTAATTCCTGTCAGAAAGACTTTATTAGCTGCAGGATATGACATGAGTGCTAATGAGTGCTACATTATCCTTCCTCATGCTATAGCTTTAGTAGGAACAGGGATAACCGCTACACTAGAAGATGATCAGTGGATAGATCTTCGAATCAGGAGTAGTCTAGCATTATCAGGGTTAATGCTCATGAATGGAGCAGGCGTTGTAGATGCTGATTATGCAGGTAATGAGATAAAATTTATGCTATATAACGCTTCAGATAAGCCAGTTGCTATAGAAGCATATCAAAGGATAGGACAAGCTATCATCAGCACTTATCATAAAGTAGATGATGATCATCTATATCAAGCAGATGTTCGCATTAGTGGATTTGGGAGCACAGGAGATAAATAATATGAAGAAACAAGATGCATTCATGAAGAAATTGTGTAACGTAGGGCAAGCTGTTGAAGTAGCTAAAGCAGCAGCTGCTGATGCTGTTGAAGATTATCATAAGCAGAACTTTGGATTGTTAGCTAGCATCTCAGTTAATATAGAACTTCTAAAATCTATATTATTTGCTAATAATCTGATCACTGAAGAGCAATACTCTGAAAAATTCGAAGAAAGTATGGGAGCTTATATAGAGAACATAAATAAAGTAGTTAAGGAATATACTGATAATCTGAAAGTTAAGTTAGCAGCTACTGAGGATCCTAAGGTAAACATCAAGACAGAAAGTAGAGGGAATTAATATGAGTAAAGTTTACAATAAATGTAAACTAAGCGATGTACTTTACAATGATGATCTTAGTATAGACAATAAGGTCGTATCTACTTTGCTCAGAAAATACTCTGGTATGAGATTCTCCACTATAGATGATATCCTGGCCAAGACGAATAGAGAGTTCATTATAAATCTAGCCAATGTGCTCGTTCCAGGTGAGTTAACTTTCCTAGTCAGTGACAAGAATGTGTTAGGGATTACAGAAGGTGATAGGGATCCAGTGTTAAATACTGTATTTGTATCTACAGTGAAGACTCATATCGTGAATACTAATCTGGAGATCTCTGAGATATATAGTAAATCAGATACTAGTAGCTCTATATTGTTGAAAAGGACTACTCCTATAACTGTAGAATTGGACAATAAGTCTTATGATTACACTGTAGGAGTATTATTAGAGAATGATGAGCTATCTAATGCTCATGCTCGGTTAGTAATGTATATGGATGATATTCCTGTATATTTACCTTTAAGCAATTATAGCCTGACTAATGCTAGATATCGCAAAACCACGGGTAGTGATATAGAAGCATTAGAAGTCTTGATGCTTAGAGTAGTAGACGACTTCAGGGAAGATATGCTTGTAGACAGAGTCCTAGGTTTCCACAAGAAGTTATCTAAGCTGACTAGTATAACTGCTACATATGAAGAGTATAAATCTTTACTAGACAGTATCAATAAGGCTATTATATCTATGGAAGGATATAGCGAAGATGTCACTATAGATGATAATATGTTAGATTACTTCACTGCTAATTATGGTGATGTTGATATACATAGTAAGTCATTCTTGTGGAGATGTACAGCTATAGCTCCTAATAGTGTAATGGCTATAATCACAGAAGCATTGAATATCCTCAATCAACATAAAGATTTAGTAGGAGATTATGCATCTGGTGTAAGAGAGCTATTAGGTGAGTATATATCTACAAGACGTATATCACAGGAAATAGCTAAGAAGACTGTCTATAATGTTACCTGAGATAGAAATAGCACTACAAGCTTCTCCAGATTATGATAAGATAAACAGTATCGGTGATGAAATATTCAAGTTAGGTAAGTTCGAGCTACTAGATGAGTACATGCTACTAGTAGCTCCTTTAATTAATAAATCTTATTATAAGTATATATCTACATATGATGATAGATATTATGCTAGAGAAGATCTTGTTCAAGATGTTTATACTATCCTATATAGAGACATGAAGCTAAGGTGGGATAAGTATATAAGAGTGGAAGATTATTATAAATATATAAGTGTATTAGCTACTAATATAATGATGAATCTAGTACATAATTATCATAGCTATTACAAGAATGATGAATATGATCCAGAATTCAGTAAAGATATAATGAAAGAAAGAGTTATTACAGATAAGATAGAATATAGAATAATGATGGATAGTGTGAAAACTTCTATAGTAGATAAATCAATGGAATTAGCTAATAATAGAGGTAGGTTGTCGTCTATAATATTACGTATAATAGATTGTAAGTATGGTAAAAATTCTAATACTACTAATATAGATAAATTAAAGTATAAATTTAGAGTAGTAATGATAAGTAATAATGAATTTAAGCATTGTTGTTATTTAGCAGATTATTACTATAAGTTAGCTTATAATTATCAGAAATCATCTTTAAGAGAGGATGGTAGTATGCTGCAGATATTAGAGAATATATTTAGTAGATTTGGATCACTAACCTACAAGATACTAGTTGATAAATATGCTGATAGTATAATACCTGAAATATTTGCAGAGTTCGGTAGCGAGATAGCTAGAAAATTCGTCAAATCGTTCAGTGGTAGAACTATTACTGTACCTAATTATGATAGCTTCAAGGATGACTTATTAGCAGGAATGATCCTTACATTATCTAAATGTGATAAAAACCGTCTTTATGATATAGCAGTAGAGTATGACCTTCCGTATAAAATGGTTAAAAGGATATATGATAATTCTATACATTATATGAAGGATGGTGAATAGGTATGAAAACTCCTATTATACCTAGTCAATGTAAATTATGCAGTAACTTCAATGCAGATACGATGATGTGTAATGTTCATGAACAGTTGCCTGGTGAGTATTCCAGAGAAAATGTATCTGATTGTCCTGAATTTACTGAAACTAATAACATGGATAAAGATATCATACTTAGAGATTATCTAGATGATGATGAAGGTATAGCAAATACTGTAAAGTTAATTGTAGATAAAATATTAGTAGGATATGAAGAAAAATTTAAAGTAATGTTAATAGGTATAGCAAGGAAGAAAATCAAGTCTATATTAACTATGACAGATATGATAGACAATATATTAGATAGATTGAATGCTAGAGTAGAGGATATGAACACTACGCAATATATAAGATTACTATCAGAGTTGAATATTTCTGTGAATAATGATATATCTTATATAATGAAATTAGTAAGTACTGCTAATAATCCTAAAGATATAACTGCGTTATTTATGAGTAATAACAATGTAATTAATCTAAATTCAGGATCATCTCCGACTACAGATATAAAAGCATCAGATATGCTAAGTATATCCAGTGCCTCTAGAGATAAGATTAGAGATGCTTTTGATGCTATACTGAATAATGTTAATGAAATAGTTAATCCTGTAGAGATAGTTGAGGATGATAAAGATGAGTATTAATGATTCTATTATAGAAAGGATGATGAATGATAAGAATGTAAAAAGATTAGGATTAACTGAATTTAGCGCGAAAGGTATAGTAGAAGCCTTTTTCACATCTATGATGGATGTATTGATAGATAAAGGTAATGTAGAAATATCAGAAGATATAAGATTTGAGATAATACCTACGAAAGGTAGAGTGCATAAACTACGAGGTGTAGTTTATAATTCAACAAGAAGCTACAAGATTAAAACATCTATATCAAATAGTCTATACGAAAGGATTAAGGAAGAATATGATGAATACAGAGTATAAATATCCTACAGAAGTACTGAAGAATAGATATGTACCGATAGATGATATAAGCAAACATGTAGACATATCTAAGAAATCAGTGAAGAGATATATAAAAGCAGGAAGAGTACGTATAGCTGAATTCACTATTCCTGGAGATAAAGTAAGATCCTTACATGTTAATATCGATGATATAGACAAATGCATAGAGGAAGATCAATGCAAGTAATCATAGGTATAGATCCCTCACTAAATAGTTCAGGTATAGCTGTTATCCAGCATAATAATGCAGGTACAGTAGTTACCTATGAATCAGTGTGTCCTAAAGAATTATCATCGATATCAAGGTTAAATTATAACTATAACAGATATTATAATATACTGAATTCTTATAGAGAAATAGACTGTGTAGCCTATGAGTGTCAGATTAATCAGATGAGGTTTGGAGGATCATCAGGCTATATATTACAATTAGCTGAGAATATAGGTATACTAAAATTAGCTATATACAATAATCCTCATATAAAATTAGTGTTAGCAGTACCTCCTGGAGATATCAAAACCTTCGCCACAGGTAAACATAATGCTACTAAAGAAGAGATGATTGATGCTGTAGCTAGCAGACATAAGAAGAGTATGCATACTATTATAGCTGAGTCCTCTATAAATGATGTAGCAGATGCATATCATTTAGCTAATTATGCTAAACAAATATTAGATAATAATACTTATGATAAGTATATTGTGAAGTGAGCTAACTTCATATAGTTTAACGTTTTATAAGGTGTGAGAACTATTAAGGAGTGATTAACTTGACTTATCAACAATTCGCAGATACTATAAAGTATATATCAGATCATATACAAAGTTATAGATTCTACATAACAATCGCTAATTCATGCATTGACGTATCCATTATGGATAGATATATAGATATAGAATATCATCATGCACAATTTACAGACATAAATGTATATAGAACATTCATAGAATACATGTTTCGGAATTGTAAATAATCATATAGTACAGCACCTCTAGCAGCTCTAATACTCGCCTAACTATTAACTTCATAACGTTACATATTGTGTAAGCTAGAGTTTGAAAATGTAAAAAGGAGGTAAATAACATGTTTTCAGTCGGAAAATTAACTCAAGCAGGTATTGATGTTGAATCTAAAGGAGGGCAATGGCTTTTACTTTTCTGCGAAGAAGCCTCACTGAATCCTGATAAACATTTCAATATCATGGGTTTCGTTAGCACTTTGTACAAGGGTTCGGATAAAGTTTCAGCTTTCTCTTGTTACAAATCTGCTAGTGTAGCCGCTACTCACAGTCTTCGATGTGCAGGCATTCCTACATCACTGAAGAAGTTCATTAATCAAATGGTGAACTAAAATTCGCCTAACTCATCAGTAGCTAACGTTTATTATGGTGTAAAAAGTTCTTTGAAAACTTCATAAATAAACTGGATCAGGACTCTTAATTGAGTCCTTCGTGGATCGTTAGTTCAGTTGGTTAGAGCATCTGTCTCATAAACAGAGTGTCACTGGTTCAAGTCCAGTACGATCCACCAGGCCGCAATCGGCCATAAGTTAAGCTGGCGAGTGCTAGTAGGATTCCTTCTGGTGAAATCCCAGATATGCTTCGAAGGATGCCTCATGGAATAGCCACTTGCTTTTAGAGGACATTGAAGACTCTCACAAGTAATGCGAGACTGTTGGAGAAATCTTCTTAATGATGGACTTAGTAGCGAGTGAGTTCCTTCTAAGTGAACTGCGTTACGCAGATTATTTAAGGATGAGCGTTGGTAGGAAACGATACTTACCGAGGGGTAGCGCAACTACTGGTAACAGGATGTTGAGGTTGGTTCAGCTATCAGCCAAGGATGGGACTTGGCAAAAGTCCTGTTCATCCATTAAAAATCTTTCGAAGGTTGCTTCCTAATCTTTGTCTAAAGGAGGGTGAACGGCAAGGAACCAGGGTTCGAACCTTAGGTTGAGGTTTATGTTCGTGGAGCTAGGATGCAAGCTAATAAGGGTGATCAAATAGGTCATCAAACTTAGCCTATACGGAGCGTAGAAGCGGGGAAAATAGACCTAAGAGTGGCGAGGTAGGATTACTCGGTATGGGACAACGCCTGTCTCATAAAATCCGTTTCTTTAAAGTACTAATTAGTGAAAGGATGATTTACTAATGAAGAAACTATATAATGTGGCTTTGATAAAGAAGGTAACTCCTGATGAATTAGCAGAACAGGAAGTTCATGAAACGTGAGCTTCTGTAATAAATGGTGCAGAACTTTACGCAACTAAAGCTCCTAATGGTAAAGATGTTGAAATTTTGTTCTGGAGGAGCATGAAGCTGAAAAGTTTAGTAAGTCTGATATTCACTAGGGATTTCGCTAAGGAGCACTTCAAAGTCACTGGTAACGCTTCAGATTGGATGGGGCAAGAAATCAGTAAGCAGATAAACAAAGAGGAAGATTACAACTAAGTATAAAGTTTGTGGTAGGATATCTGGATGACATTCCACGATTAGCTAGCGTCGTGTTCCTACCATGATAAAAGAAATCCAGCGTTGAAGGGATACGTTACGCCTTCCGGGGTCGCAGATTGTGGGACTTGGTAACAAGACTTATAAGGGGAAGGGTCTGCGTGTGTGGGATTCGGTGTGTGGCAAATCTCACAAAGTAAAAGAAGCAAGGGTTAGATAGGGTTAGGGGTTTAGCAGGTTTATGGGCTGTGGCCGATGGCCATTTCTTCTTACTGCTAGACAAAGGCAACCATCATGAATGAAGGTTGGTGTAGCTTCTTTTAAGGGTTAATGTGCTCTTATCGTTTATGAAGGTAAGACAAATCCAAAGGGTTTAAGTAGGGTTCGAGTCCCATTTAAAAGCATAGTTGGTGAGTTAGCTCAACGGTAGAGCTTTCGGCTGTTAACCGAACGGTTGTGAGTTCGAATCTCACACTCACCTCCAGAATCTTATAACCTGTAGCTATATGATGAATAAGTAAGGAGTTTCTAAAGATGTTCAAAACAGGTATTATCAGAAGAATTGATGATCTTGGAAGAATCGTAATCCCTAGGGATGTTAGACGTAGATTAGGACTTATCGAAGGTGCTGCACTAGAAATCTGCATCGATCAAGGTAAAGTATTTCTTCAGAAATATGATCCTACAGAGGATGTTAATGGTCATATAAGCTCACTCAAGGACGTACTTAATGATGCTAAGGGTTATACGTTACCTAATGATTGTGTAGAAAGCTTGCTCACTATGTTGCAAGACTTCGAGCAAACTTTACAAGAAGGGATTCAGAAACAGAGAAAACTTGTGTAATGAAAGTGAGGTTTAAATATGTATGAATGAGCCTATTATTGAGATGAATCAAGAGTGGGAAAGTCTGGATGTTGATGATTTGATGGACTTAGATCTATTGGATTTAGATGATCCTGATATTACTGAGTATGATGGTTGCGATTTTGGAGACATAGATTACTATGAATAACCTATTATATATTAGGAGTTTACTATGAAGAAGGCAATGCTATCTCAGCCTATGGCTGGCAAGACGGAAGAGGAGATCATTTCAACGAGAGAAAAAGCTATCAAGCTTCTGGAATCTCTAGGATATGAAGTAGTCAATACTCTATTCACAGATGAGTGGTACAGTAAAGAGAAAATGGTCGAAAGAGGCGTAGTCCAGATTCCACTTTGTTTCCTTGCTAAAAGCCTAGAGAATATGTCACTATGTCATGCAGCTTATTTCTGTGATGGTTGGGAGAAAGCTAGAGGCTGCAGAATTGAGCATGATGCAGCTGAAGCTTATGGACTCGAAATCCTATATGAGAGGACATAGATAAGACACTAGCTATCATGACGGAATCGGCAGACGTATAAGGCGGTATGGTGGAATTTGGCATACACACTGAACTTAAAATTCAGCAAGAGAAATCTTTGCGAGTTCGAATCTCGCTACCGCTACCAGATTGAATAAGAAAACAATAGCCTGATCATCTATTGAGATAATGATGCTCCTACATCAAGCTTATTCAATTAATTTAATAATTATTAGGAGGTAATTAACCATCTATAAATGCATATGCAGTAAAGAATTTGAGAAGAGTCAATCTTATGTTGCTCATTGTAGTCATTGCAAAGTTCATTTAGGTTATAGTCCTATTGATAGATTTGGAGAATCTAGAGCATGGAATAAAGGTAGGACTGTAGAAGATCCTGTATATGGAGATTCTATTAAGAAGATGAATATACAGACCCCTATTTATGACCTAACTTATACTATCTCGTAGACTTAGCAGAAATTCCTATGAATAAGACAACAATTCATCTAATAGAAGCTGAATAAATTTAGCCTAACTTAAGACTAATGAACGTCTATTAGGTTGAAAGAGGAATTAACTCTTAATTAACTTGAGGAGGATTTAAGAAAATGGAAAGAATGACTGAAAGAGTCCCTATGTGGGAGAGGATTGGCACTTCTTCTGAGGATCACAGCTTTGATGCTCTGTTCAACAAAGCAGGTCTCAACTACAAGGTTGAGGTGAGAGATCTTCTCACAAGCAATGGCGTAGAGGTCAGGAAGGTCCCTGATAGGTTCGCTACTGTCAGATCCGATACGGGCGATGTGCTCGGTATCGTAAGTGATCGGTACAAGGTTTGCCAGAATGAAGATGCTCTGGATTTCGTCAAGTTCATCGATGGAGTGGATCTCATCAGAGCAGGTATCTACAATGGAGGTTCCGGCTGCTACATGATCGGTAAGCTCCCTGAAGTCACTGTCCTCGGAGATAAAATCAGGCCTAACATCATCTGGCAGAACACTCATGATGGATCTGGGAGCATCAGAAGTACTGTCTGCATGCTGCGTCTCGTTTGCCAGAATCAGTTCGTGCAAAGCTTCAAGAATTCGCCTGTGACTATCAAGTTCTCTCACATGGGCGACTTGAATGAAAAACTTCTCGCTGCTAAGCAGCAACTCGTCAGTGTCTATGACTACATCAGCGTGTATGAGGAAGAAGCTACTAAGTATGCTAGGAGCAAGATCACTCCTGAGAAATTCAACAAGATTCTCCAGTCCATGTTCAATATCAAAGAAGATAACTCGCCCAGGCTGAACCAGAGGCTCGAAACTGAGAAATCCATGTTTATCACAGCCTATGAACAAGAGGATAACCAGAACTTCAAAGGTACAAAGTGGGGAGTCATCAACGCTTTCAGTGACTTCATTACTCACGGAGCTCCTTCCCGTAAGTCTGAGAACTGGGATGAGAACAGATTCCTCTGGAGTCTGAATCCTAGCATCATGGACAACTTCGTAGAGCTTATCGAAGCTGCTTAAAATCAGCAGGAGGCTGAGATAACCTCTTAGCCTCCTTATTCTAGTCCGTTAGCTCAGTTGGGAGAGCGCTTGCCTTACAAGCAAGAGGTCCAGGGTTCGAGCCCCTGACGGACTACCATAATATATAAGGAGGGTTCTATGCATAAATTTCTATATGAGAGTGACTATAATGATGATCCTGAAATAGTACATCAAGAATATACTAGTGCTAAGACCAGTATCAATAGTAGAAAATTACCTGCTATATTCTCGAAGATAGATTTCGAAGAAGGATCTATAAATTTGGATATAGGAGGAGGTAAGTATGATAATGTAGCAAATTGGATGAAACGTACTTATAATGCTACTAACTTGGTATATGATCCTTACAATAGATCTGATGAACATAATAGTAGAGTAATAAATATAGTCAGGGAACATGGAGGAGCAGACACAGTTACCTGCTCTAATGTATTGAATGTCATAAAAGAAGAAGAAGCTAGGCTTGCTGTATTAAGAAACTGTAGAAAGTATCTTAAGCCTGGAGGTACTTGCTATATCACAGTCTATGAGAATGATAGAGATGGAGTAGGTAAAGTTACTACTTCAGGATATCAGCTCAATAGAAGATTAGCGGATTATGTAGATGAAGTTAGCGAAATCTTCAGATCAGTTACTATACGTAATAATATGATAATAGCTAGGTAAGGAGAATCATCATGGATAAAGAGAATATACTAAGACTATGTCTACAATCCTATGGTATATACTCACAGTCTATCATGGCTTTAGAAGAAATGAGTGAATTAGCTAAGGAGCTTTGCAAGACTTTCAGAGTACCTGACGATAAGGTATTTGAGCTAGGCTTAGCTGATAAGATAAGAGAAGAAATAGCTGATGTCAAAATCATGATGTATCAATTAGAACTATATTATGGTGATACTAGTGAATGGGAAGAGAAGAAATTAGCTAGACTAGAGGCTATTATGAACAGAGATGCTAAGAATGGTAGTAATACATTCGTCATAAAATAGCCTAACTCATGAGGATGTAACGTTTATTATGTTGGAGAGTTGTCCGAGTGGTTTATGGAGTTGGTCTTGAAAATCAACGATCCTCCAGGATCCCAGAGTTCAAATCTCTGACTCTCCGCCAGTGCTTAGCGATAGGTAGTAGTCTAAGCTAGTATGGAACAAGAGGCTGTAAACTGATGAAGTTTACGAGATCTCCAAGATAAGTTTATGATAAGAATTAACTTACTCTTGCAAGTACATTAATTATACTAGTTATAATAAAGCTCGTACAAGTAATCCTTAGTATCTTATCTACTATGTCAACGTAGGTCTAAACGTTGAGAAAGGTTATGGAGTACGAAGGTTGTGGAGAGTCTAAGTATTATAGGAGAGGGGTTAGTTGATCTGTTGTGTCGGAGGGTAGGAGTACTAGCAATTCATGTTACTGAGTACAAGTATCCTGTAATGCTTATTCTCTCCATGGATCTTAAAAAAGGAGTTTACTTATGAAAGACTATCAGGTCAGAGTGAATTGCACTGAAACTACTACTAGGGATGTCATAGTGAACGTAGATCCTATGGAATTCCTTGATCAGCTAATAACTTCTGTAGTTCAGCTTCCTAGAGACACTATCATAGATGATAAAGGGAATTATGTAATTCCTAATAAAGATATCTCTCAGAGATTGATCATCAACAATTACATAACTCTCAATGTCAAACTCAGTGAAGAAGAAATCACTGTATTCAAGGATATCTTAAAGCTTAAGGATTCTTTAAACAAGCTACTTAATGGTCCATTAGCTCAGTAGGATAGAGCAATAGCCTTCTAAGCTATGAGTCTGAGGTTCGATTCCTCAATGGATCACCAACACTAGTAACGGAGGATCTAACTAATATGAATTACTTGCATAGAGTTGAAGCAGCTATAGTAGAGAAAATATATGAGCAGGGAGGTGTATGGTGTAAAATTACTACTTTAAAGACTAACGTTGATATAACTATATACAGATATGGATTCACAGCATATGAGAATTTGGCTAGAGATAAATTCGCTGTAATAGAATCAGGAGTTACTAAGCTAGAGGAAGCATCTCTACAAGATGTTGCCAAGTATATAATAATCAGGAATAAATCTAAGTGATGCTAATGTAGTATAAAGGTAGTATACTAGTCTTCCAAATTAGTGGTGTGGGTTCGATTCCCATCATTAGCTCCAATTAACTAAGGAGGATTACATAATGGAAGAGAAACTCTATATCTATAGGATCTCAGAAACTTTTCCTCTTGAAATTGAATTGATGGATAAACGTACAATAGTTTATGAGAACTCGCAATATTACTACTGTAAAGTTAATGGAGTTAATGGGTCAATCTATCTAGAGTCTCATCCAAAAACTATGTGAACAATCCAGAACTAGGATTGCATTCAGTATTTACAGAATCCTTCTTGAGAGAACATGATTATAATATAGAAGCATTATTAAGGGATAAGCTGAAGGATTCTTTGAGATGGAAAATTAATCATGATCAATTAAATATCGAAGAGCTTGAAGATAGACTGAAGAAAGCTAGAGAATCATTGAAATCACACTCAGATCAACTACAAGTCTTGACTGATAATACTGAAGAATCTACGTAAATCCTGCTCCGTTAGCTCAATTGGTAGAGCATCGGTTTTGTACTCCGAGGGTTGCGAATTCAAATTTTGCACGGAGCTCCAATATAAGGCTAACTTTAGACATTAGAACGTTACTTATTGTGTAACCAAGAAGCTACTATGGCGGAATTGGCAGACGCGATGGTCTTAGAAGCCATTGGAGAATATCCGTGTCGGTTCGAGTCCGACTAGTAGCACCAAAAGAATAACTAGGAGTAATTTATGAATAAAAGAATTATTGAATGCAAATTCTTAACAACCTCGACTCCTTGGGAGTATTCATATGAATCTGGTAAATACGTTATTAAGACTAAATCTGGATTTTATATAGGTGTAGTAGAATCGAAGCTATCAGCACAATTACTCATAGATAGTGTAAATAATTATGAAAAACTGCTTGATGACTACAATAAGATAGACTCTAAGTTAGAGTATTACAAGAAACTTTTAGCAAAGTACAGTCAATCTAAGAATAATTCGGATTGGCATTATGTGAGTGACTGTGCTCCTATTATACTAGTTCATGATTACTGTAGTAAATTACTAGAATTATCAGATGGTAATTCTACTGTTCTGGGATATTATACTAAAGATAGAGTTTATATCCCTTATGACTCTACTATCACTAGCCTATATACTATAGATAAAGTAGTAAAGTGGAGATACTATGAGGAGGCAATAGATTATGATTATTAAGTTGTATGGAAAAGAGTATAAAGTAAATCTAACAGTTGCATCCTATAGTCAGTATGGCAATTTAGCTTTGCAGCTTATTCATACTGATGATGATGGATATTTAGAACCTTTCGGATTCATCACTAAAAATCTCTCTAACGTAGATAAATTCCAAGCATTCTTAGATGTTAACAATATGCCTGGTATAGAAGTATTTGTGCAGAAATACAAACTAGGAGTACCTAAAGGAACTATGGCTAGTTCTGGCTATTGTATGTATCCTCTTTATGAGTTCGATGAGGCTGTACTAAGAAGCTATGATAACTATGGTGTTGATAAATATTTGAAGGTTAATGATTATAAGAAAGGTGTTCATAATGAGAATAAGAGGAACCGCAGCTAGTTATGTAATAGGTACAGTTGCATTATTAGTAGTCGGTAAGATAATATCGGACGGTAACTTCCTTTCAAGTTATATTGGTAGGATCATATCTGGATTACTTATAGTAGCAGGATTGATATTATTTATCTATCTGTATATTAAATATATGTAAGAGGAGTAACTATGGCTAAATCAGTAATTCTAATCAGTACACCTAATTGTGGTAAGTGCAAAATGCTCTATCAAAGTCTCAAGTCTTATTGCCAACGTAAAGATATACCTATGGAAAAGATAGACTATGAGAACCTTCCAGAGAATATCCAGGAAGATGTAGTGAAGTCTAATCATAAATCTGTACCTATCTTGTATCTGATTACAGATGAGTACAATTATGTATTTGGAGGAGATAATGCATTTCTAGATCTGAAACAATTCTTGATGGATAATAAATAATATAAGGAGTAATATATGTATCAATACATAACGTCAGAATCAGTATGTGCAGGTCATCCTGATAAGTTGTGCGATAAGATAGCAGATAGCATATTGGATGAAGCTATTCGTATAGATAAGTATGCTAGGATGGCTGTAGAAGCTACCATAAAAGATAACTTCATATTTATCTATGGTGAGTCTAGTGTAGATGGTATAGACTATGGAGGTATCGCGAAGAAAGTTATCGAAGATGTAGGTTATGATGAAGATTATGAAGTATTAATCAAAGTATCAAAACAATCCAACGAGATAGCTAATGCAGTGATTAATCCTTCATCTGGTAAATTAGGCGCTGGGGATCAAGGTATAGTGTATGGATATGCTACAGATGAAACTCCTAACTATATGCCGATGCCTATATATCTTGCTCATGCTATAGCTAAAAAACTAGACAATCCAGACTATAGATATATATTAGGTCCTGATGGTAAGACTCAAGTAACTGTAGCTTACAACAATAAATATAAACCTGCCGATGTGCATAATATATTAGTTTCTAAGCAACATAGAGAAAATGTTAATATCAAGGAGCTTAGAGACTTTCTTCAATACAAATTGAACTTTAAATCATTAATGGATGAGCTGAATCTTTATTCCTATTTTACTAATGATTTAGAGTATCAAGGATATGCTCCTGCCTATATCATCAATCCATCTGGTAGCTTTGTAGTAGGAGGATCATTTGGAGATAGTGGTACTACAGGTAGGAAGATAGTAGTAGATACATATGGAGGAGTAGGCAGAGTAGGAGGTGGCGCTCTAAGCAGTAAGGATCCTACTAAAGTAGATAGATCAGGAGCTTATTACGCTAGATATGTAGCTAAGAATATAGTGTACAATAAGCTAGCAACTAGATGTGAGATACAAGTTGCTTATGGTATAGGATTATCTGAACCTATCTCTTTCCATTTAGATTGCTATGGTACTAATACTGAGCCTATTAATAATATATATAGTCTAATAGGTGATAAATTCGATTTTAGTCCATACAATATCATAGAAGAACTAGATTTGCGTAGACCTATCTATGCAGATACAGCTGTATATGGTCACTATGGTGATCCTAAATATCCTTGGGAGCAAGTCAAAATAATTACTTAGGCTAACTTCAGAGGATGTAACGTTACTATATGTATAAGAAAGGAGTGTTAAGAATATGAAGCTAACTAGAGACGTTATCCAGAAATTGATCATATTAGCGGGGTTGCAAGAGAAAGGATTACTTACGATTTCTCAAGTTACTAATGTGGACGGAACTGTGCATGATTACAGCACAAGTCCTGAGATTATCAGTAATGCAGAGAAGTGTAATTTCTCACTAAGAGGATCTTACTCAGGATCTCCAGTATTCAGTACTATCTACATTGTAAAAAATTATGATGTACAAGTGCTGAATCTTAATGTTAAAATCGATGAACCTCATGGTGATTTCCTGGATATCAAGGAGCTTCTGAATGAAGGATATTCTAGCTTCTATGAAGATGGGAAAGTATTCATAAAAGGAGTAGTAGAATTCTCAGGTAACAAATTCACTAATGAGGATACTGCTAACATCGATGTATTAGGTAGCCAAATAGTAAGTTATATAAAGGCTATCGATTATTATTCTAATCTACTGTCTCAGACTCGTAAGGTCATCAAGGAGATGAAACCTCCAGTTGAGAAGTCAGCTGATGAACCTAAAGATGATACGCCGGTAGAGGAAGAAGTAATCAAAGAAACTATTCAATGTGTCAGTTATCAGTACAAGCACGATATCAATTATGGGGATTATACCTCAATATTACGAGCTAATAGCTTAGAAGCACTTCAGCAGTATGCTACTGATTTGCGATTGACTATCCAACGTGCTCGTACTACATCAAGAGCTTTGCAGTATGCAATGGATATGATTCTCCAGTATTCTGTCAGCTTGAATGAGGGTCATTATCCCTCACTTCCTCTTCCTAGAAGTAAGAATAAAACCTATCAAGTAATAAATACATACGAAGGTAGAGAACTTCGCCGAATCGTATGGAATATAAAGGAGTAGTGAATATGGGTGACATTGTAAACGAAGTAAGAAAGCATCGTATCAACATGATCGTGAAGCTTCTGGAGACTGAGATAGAAGGTTTGAAGAAGCAAGGTTATGAAGTAGAGTTCGGTAAAATCGGTCAGAAGTCTACGTATGCTCTGATCAAGAATAAGGAAGGTGAAGAGTATGTAGGTTATACTTATGTAGCCAACCTGAACAACAGTGATCCTGACTATGGCAACTATAAAGCTCTTCTTCAGGCTACTGCCAGGAAGTCATTCGAAGAAGATAAAGTAAAGTCCAAGTAATTTATGAAGAGAGTAGGCTAAATACCTACTCTCTTTTACTACTTATTCTTTTTACCACGGTAAGCTGAATACAAGAAAAATGACTTATAGCCTATAGAGCAAGCACAGGAGGAAAGTATGATAGGTATCGTAGTAGCACAAGAAGAAGAAGCTAGAGATCTTATAGAAGTCTTAAATCTTCATCATAACTGGCAGAACCTGCATTACGGTGATAATATAATACTCAGTATATCAGGAGTAGGTATGTTGAATGCAGCTATGGCTACAAGATTTCTATTAGATGAAGATGATCATATGGATAAACTAATCAACATAGGTACATGTGGTGGTAGATCTATTCAGCCTAACACTATCGTATCACCTAGGATCATCCACAATGCTGATATGGATTTAACCGCTTTCGGACATGACCTATATTACAATCCAGGTATGAGTAACAATATAATGATCACAGGATATGAAGGATTATTGGATGTACCTTGTTATACTACATCTAAGTTCAATGATAAAATAATATCAAAGTATGAACAATATATCATAGATATGGAATTATATGGAATAGCATTTGCTTGTAAATCTTATCATCCTTATATAAACTTATCAGCTATCAAACTAGTTACTGATAATAGTGCTGATACTAACGATGCTAAGTATACTTATGAGGAGAATTTAGCAAATAACTACAAGGACTTTGTTAAGAAAATAGCAAGCATGATTTCCTAGTATAGTGCTGGATTCATAGCTTTAAATAGCTTTTTTATCAACTATAAGATTGCTTACCGCTTTTTGAATTTACCTATGTTCTAACTCTAATTAAAATTCGTAGCTACGTCCATAAATTTTCAAATTCTTCACATAGACTAGGCGTATAATAGTTCAGATTAGTGTACGCTAGGGAGGTTACTACGCGTGTATATGTATGATAGTATAAGTAATAAATCCTGGATAGGATCTAGAAGATATAATCATATAAACTATTCGTCATATGATCTTCTAGTAATGTACTACGTACTTATACTAGAGAGATCATCTGCCGTAATTAAGATTATAACTAACTATATGATATTAACTATGATTAACTATAATAACTATACAATAATCTATTTAATATTATCGCTTATATGTGCATATGATGTGTACATGCACGTGCGCGAGAGAAAGTTGGTATGACATGTTTGAAAGATCTATTCAGGATTCCAAAACCAGTAAAGATATAATTGATTCTTACATTTTCGATAAGGATTGGAGAGTCAAAGAAAGTAGCAGTGCTACAAAAAGTATAGGAGCATTAGGTAAATACATTATTAGTGAAGTTACAAAGGATTACTGGCTCAGAGAAGTATACAATAAAACAGATGATAGAATAGCGAGAGCTCATAGACAAGGTTTCATGCATATACATGATCTAGGAGGATTAACATTATACTGCTGCGGATACAGTCTTAAGAATATACTACTGAAAGGAGTTAGAGGGATCCCTAATATTCCTAAGTCTGGTCCTGCTAAGCATTTCATGAGTGTATTGAACCAGATTATAAATCTAACATCTATTTATCAGAATGAAATTATGGGAGCAGTAGCCTTCTCTAGTGTAGATGTTTTACTTGCTCCATTCATAAAAGTAGATGGTCTATCATATGATGAAGTTAAGCAACATCTACAGAACTTTATATATTCTATCAATAGTAATAGTAGAGCAGGAGCAGAACCTGCTTTCACTAACATAACACTAGATATAACTCCTGATAGAACTATGCTAAATAAACATGTCATAATAGGAGGTAGAGAACAGGAATTTACTTATAAGGATTGTCAACGTGAGATAGATATGTTCAATAGAGCATTCTGTGAGCTGATGATCCATGGTGATACTGAAGGTAATCCATTTGCTTATCCTATTCCTACATATAACATCCATGATAGATTTGATTGGGATAATCCTAATAATAATTTAATGTGGGAAATGTCAGGTAAGTATGGATATCCTTACTTCGCTAACTTCATAAATAGTGATCTATCTATGGAAGAGAGTAGAAGCATGTGTTGCCGATTGAGGCTAGACATGAGAGAACTCTCTAAAAGATATGGAGGTCTATTTGGATCAGGAGATAGTACAGGTTCTATAGGAGTAGTAACTCTGAATCTACCTAGATTGGCATACTTAGCTGCTAAGGAACAGGATAGTAAAGCCAAGTTCTATGAATTATTAGATCATTATATGGATCTAGCAAAGACTAGTCTACTAGTAAAACGTGATTTCATCAAGAAGAATGTATTGGATGCTAATCTACTACCGGCTTATGAATATTATGTAGGTACATTAGATAACCATTTCAATACAATAGGTCTAATAGGCATGAATGAGATGTGTATGAATTTGCTAGGTATAGATATTAGAGAGCCTGCAGCTAAGGAATTCTGCTTAGAAGTACTAGATCATATGAGAGATAGACTATCTGATTATCAAGAAGAGACTAAGCAGCTATTTAACTTAGAAGCTACTCCTGCTGAGAGTACAGCATATAGATTAGCTAAGTTGGATGTAGAAGAGTTCTCTGACATATATGCTCAAGGAAGTAAAGAAGCTCCTTATTACACTAACTCATGTCATATTCCTGTGAAAAATGTTACTACATTAAAGGATCTATTCGATCACCAGAATGAGTTGCAACAAAAATTCACAGGAGGTACTGTAGTACACTGCTATCTAGAAGGTCCTATCACAGGATTACAAGCTAAGAAGATAGTCAAGTCTGTATGTGAGAATTATAAAGTTCCTTATATAAGTTTATCTCCTCTGAATACTATATGTCCAGAGCATGGTCTATTACTTCGTTCGTCAGATTATTGTCCTACATGTGGAAGAGAGACAGATAAGTATCAACGAATCACAGGATATATAAGGAATGTTAAATACTGGAATCCTGGTAAAGTGTCTGAATACACGGATAGGCATCAGTTGAAAGCATAGAATATTATGTTTAGATGAGGTAGCCTACAATGGTCCTTGGGTAAGATCATAGCAGGTAGGAGATAATGTAGATTGCGGTCCTACAAGCTCATCTAGGTACTTTCAAAGTTTAGGCTAACTTTAAGGTTTATAACGTCTATTAGGTTGGAAGAAGAATTAACTTGTAATTAACTTAAGGAGGATTCTAAAATGGAACAAAGTATCTTGAGTAAAATCTCGAAACTTCTGGTACTAGCATCCGACAACTGTAACGAAAACGAATCTTACGTAGCGGCCATGAGAGCTCAGGAACTCATGGCTAAATATAAACTGTCAGAAAAGGATCTTAACGACTCCTCAAAGAAGGATAAAGAACTTTGCCGCTATAAGTCTCCTTATTACTATACTAGTCGAGGCAGAAACTTGTATCTCGCTAGGCTGATAAACGTCTTAGGAGATGCTTACTGCTGCGTTGGGTATATTTCAACTCCTAGAAGAACTCAGAGTCACTTTCTTGTGTTCTTAGGATATAAGAGTGACATTGAAGTTCTTCGCAGGGTGTTGGATATGATAGTGAGCAGAGTAAATAATAGCATAGAGAAGATCTACAAGGAGTACGATGGATATCCTGCCTCGTACATAAACAACTTGATAGAGAACTATACGAAGGCCTACGTGATAGGATTAAAAGAATCTCTCCAATCCCAGCAGGATGCTCACAAGGATTGGGGATTAGTATTAGTTAAGCCTAAGGAAGCTACTGAATTTCTTAATAACTTATCAAAACCTGAGTATCAAGTGAAGAACAATTACTCTTCTTACAATCCAGATATGTATAATAAAGGATACCATGATGGATCCAGTTTCGCTGATAGGTTGAAATTAGAAGCGTAAATAATCAAATAAATTACCTAACTTAATGTTTTCTAACGTTACTTAGGTTGCGATAACAATAAGGTTATTAGGAATAAAAGATATAAGTATCTTTACTAAAGAAAGATTAGGTGATCATGTTGATCAAGAACAAGACAGAACAAGTAAGATCATATGTGGCTACTGGACAATATATGAAAGCTCTTGCTATCTGTAAAAGTTGGAGATACTCATTACCTAGCTATACTCAAGTATTACAAGATGGATATGAAAGTAAATTGTATCCAGATTTTTATCGCCAATTAGGTAAAAATCCTGAAGAATACTACAATAGAGCAGTAGAATTACTGAAGCTCATATATCTCGATGAAGAGGAGTATGATTATGAACCGTAAGACTATTATAGATTTCTTTTTCTATCTAGTGACTGTCCTATTCATATCATGGTTTATCGTATCTTTCACGTACGTAATAATCCAGAATGTAAACATAGCAGGATACGAATTACCTAGATGGAATATATTCTATGTGTTCATGAAACTGTAATTAACTATATTCAGGAGGATACTTATGTCTACTAATGATCTTACTTCATTACCTATCTACAACCTTAGCAAGAAACAGAAGTATAATCCTACAAAAGTAATCGACAGAATGAGATGTATGGAGTGTATGAAAGAATCAGGATCTTGTAACTACATAACATGTAGTAACTACAATCACTACAGATGCAGGAGTACATATTCTCTAGACTATATATACAATTACTATAAGTCTATCATACTGGATAAAGATCCAGGTGATTGGCCTATAGTCATATATAATAACATCGCTCAGAATTCTCCTAAGAAGCTTCCTCTATCATTAAGTATCTATTTAAGAGAAGTCAGTGAAGCTAATTACATCCCTAAGCTCTATATCTACTCTAAGATTACTCAGCATATTACTATCTACGCATATATAAACTTAGAGAATATGAAGATAGTATTATATACAGGGGTAGAGAAGTCTCCTAATATCATCAAGGCTGTAACACAGCTATGTAAGAATATATCCTCTATCTTATCTATGAAGAATAATGACGTTGCTAATAATACATCTACTACTACTGATGATAATAAATTACAAGGAGCTATCTAACATACTATGATCATCTCACACAAAGGTATATACTATGATAGGTATGACACACCATTCGGTATAGGAGCACTTATATGTGCTATCTCATGTAATAACCACTGTAGAGGATGCTTCCATCAGGATCGTAATGATCCTATTATACAGGAAGAAGCAGAGTCTATCATATCTAAAGTACTCTCTAATCCCTTCGTAAATGGTATTATACTAGGTTACTTAGAGTGGTTAGATGGACAGTATGAGGAGGCTCTAGAACTAATTAAGCTAGCACAGAATAATAATCTACAAGTTATCCTATATACGCACTGTACGTATGATGATATAGTTAAGAAGTATAGTAAGTTACTCTTATGTAAAGGTATTTATATAAAGCTAGGAGCATATGATGATACTAGATTGATATCTAACTATACATCATATAATGTACCACTAGCTAGTTCTAATCAGTATATAATAAGAGTAGAATAGGAGAATATAGTATATGGATAATATAAAGCTCGCTGATGTAGTCTACATAATAAGTAAAGATATAATAGGGAAGATATTATCCATAGATAACAAGCATCTAACAGGTAATATCCATGGTGTAGATAACACTAATAATGGTATAACTATAGATATATCCTCAGTGAATAGTATAGAATATAAGTTACTATCTATAGATGATACTCCTATAACTATAAAGTATACAGGTATGGATCCTGATGATGATATGATATCTGTAGATAATCTGATAAATATGAATAAAAATCTCAAGAAGAAGTATAAACATCATATGAATAAATGTAAGAAATTACATAAAGATATAGAATATAGTAATAAGCTATTGCTAACTATACTAGATCGAATAAGATCAGTATCTAAATAATATATACATATAAGGAGTAATCAATCATGCCTTTTAATAAAAGATTAAACAAACAATCAGCAGGATTATTACCAGATGGATATGGAGTATGCTCTCCTATAGGTGTCTGCTATGAAGTATTATTAGATAAATCTGAAGAACCTTCTCTAGAGGATCCTAGATATTATACTAGAAGTACTGTAGTATCTATAGATAATAATAATTATGAGTTATTTAGAAATAGAGTACGCACGAATAGTCAAGCTATGTCTGTGAATTATATGGTACCTACAGATAAATCTCCAGACGTATATTGGACACTTACAGGTAATAAATCAGGTACAACTAAACTTTATGATAAAGCTGTGAGATCGAATATGATGAAGGAAGCTACTATAATCAATAAAAAATCATCTAAATTACATAGTAATAATACTAATAATAGAAACTTAAAATTTGCTGAACCTACTACTATCAAAGAAGCTGATAGCTCAAAAGATCTCAATGAGATCATATATAATAAGATCCGAGAGTCTAGGATTAAAAGTCTAAAGGAATCTAAAGAAGATATCCAGAGATTAATAAATTATGCTGGAGAAGAATTAGCTAATGAATTCCTAGACATTAAAAGTAGGATTAAACCTCCTCAAAATGATATCTACTATTGGTTAAAAAGACCTTTAGAAGAATTTGAAGAATTCATGGAGGAATCTAGATCTGCTATTTCTAATAGTCAGAAAAGATCTTCAGGAAAATCAGGAGCTAAACTGATCTACTCAGACTCCGATTGGAAGGTATATCATATTACTACTTATGAAGCTTCAGTTTATTATGGTAAAGGTACTAAATGGTGTATATCTGGCATAGAAAAAGGTAAAGAATATTTTGATGATTATCATAGCAACGGAATAGAATTTTACTTTTATATCAATAGATCAGGAGAAAAATACGCCTTATCTTACAATCCTACTACGGATTATTTTGAGGTATACAATGCAGAAGATAATCCTGTAGAGGATATACCTAATGCTCCTATAATAGAAGGACTTCCTGTATTCATACCAAACATGAAAGTTATTAATGGAGTTCTGATAGAATACTCAAAATTATCTTCTGATATTAATGTAACTATTCCTAATAGTGTAACTAGTATAGGTGATTATGCTTTCGATGGATGTAAATCACTTAAATCTATTAACATCCCTAATAGTGTAACTAGTATAGGTGA
>Ga0116193_1000064_pt1 | contig 101740 bp, 79 predicted proteins | sample AD_UKC115_MetaG_FD_89892 | JGI IMG/M metagenome (GOLD analysis project Ga0116193, IMG submission 89892) | Active sludge microbial communities of municipal wastewater-treating anaerobic digesters from Hong Kong - AD_UKC115_MetaG | ecosystem: Engineered > Bioreactor > Anaerobic > Digestate...
ACAGAAGTTCTTCACATCTCTGCGATGATTGCCATAAAACACAACTTGATGGAAACCAAGCACATCCTTTGCTTCTTCTATGTTATCCATCTTGATAGAAAAGTTTGTTCTACATCCACCTGCCGGTGGCGTGTTAATGTTTTCTGTCACTGTTCCAGTATCAAGGATAAGTTCATTCGGATTATTAAAACGGACAAGGGTAACGGGCTGTCCAACTTTCCACAAAACCTGTAATGAAACACCTATATTCGATTCAGAATGAGAACGCAATACAAATGGCTCTGATTTTTTATCAAATCCGTTAAGTTTTGTGCCACATACGCAATGTGCTGTGATTAACTCATTTTTTACTGTTTCTGGAACAGGGTCATTCATAAAACCAGGCTTGTCGAAAAGATAACTTGTCAGCATGAGTGAAAATGCTCCAAATATATCCCCTTCACAGCCATAAGTCACACCTTCATCTTGAAAAATACATGCACCCATACATGGTGGCGTAGGGACTTTTTTCAATGTGACCATACCAAGACAGTCTGTTGTTATAGCATTTGCTTCTTCTATACGCAATAGGTGTTTGGCGGCTACATAACTGCGAGCCGCATTAATTATGTCGTCATCGGTAGGTTCGACTACTTTTTGTGCTTTCTTTTTCATATCATCGGCAACTGCCTTGACTTCATCTGTTACAGGTGTGTGTTCAAACATCTTTTCCATTATCTCGCGTGGGACATGACGGACTTTTGTGCCAAAGCGTTCTAATGTTTCATCTTTCCTCTCTTCGCCATGGACTACTAGTATTCGTGAATTTTCTAATTGTTTTTTTGCACGCACCATACGAAGTGCCTGTTCGAGGCAACTTGTATCCAGTGTAGAGAGCAAACATACACCCTCGCGGCGGGCAAAATCATAAACCTGCGTCGTAAATACTGTTCCTACTGGTGCCCACACAATCATTGGAATCTTTAGGGAACGAATTTTCTCTATCTTTTTCCAAACTTTCCTACGCTGGACATGGACAAGAAGTGCATCGGGTTTCTCCGCGGTCATCTGTTGGATAAATTTATCCAGGGCTGCATCGTCTTCAATAGGATTGGGTAATATATCTAATTGAATGCCAACTTTGTTCGCAGCGTTCGTAAATGCCTGTTCATATTCTTTGCGATGTCCTTCTACATCATACGAAGTCCCGGGCCAACCTAACCAATACGGAGGTTTCTCTCGAATAACTACGCTTACAATACGAACCGCAGGTTTGGGACGAAAATCTCCTAAATTTATAGGTTGATTAAATTCACTTTCCGTAGGAAACTCCATTTGAGCCCTGGCTAACAGCGGAACGGTTAAACCTGCCACAGCGCTCGAAGCAAGAAAACATCTCCGAGAGATACCACGGCAATTACAATTGGAAGTGTGTTTATACTGTTGTTCCATTTATTTAAATCTCCATATATACTTTGAGGTATGTTTTTTGATATGATATTTTAACTTTTAACAGATAATTTAACATATTTTAAATTTAAAACAAATTTAAATAGAAGACAATTTTTTTAATAAAGTTAGACTATAAATATGGAGTTATATATATGTATAAGATTTTTAAATTCAAAGTAGTGCCTAATCTCCCAGAAAGGCTAAAAAAACTTTTGGAAATTGCAAACAATCTCTGGTGGTGTTGGGACCCGGAAGCCATAGATTTGTTTTTCCGTATGGACCATAATCTCTGGGTAGAATGTGGTCAGAATCCTCGTTTGATGTTAGGAAAGATTAAACAAAAAAAGTTAAATGAATTGGCAAAGAACGATAGTTTTCTGTCACATATAGAGCGGGTATATTCGCGATTACAAGATTACATGAATACGAATACCTACTTCGAGCGTAATGTTGATGCACCTAAGGAGATGTGTATCCTTTACATGTCAGCAGAATTTGGGGTTCATGAAAGTATAAATATTTATTCAGGAGGTTTAGGTATTCTCGCAGGTGACCATTTGAAAGCGGCGAGCGATTTAGGAATGCCATTGATAGGTTTTGGACTGCTTTACAGTGAGGGTTACTTTCGACAGTATCTCAATCCTGATGGTTGGCAACAGGAACTATACCCCCCGAACGATTTCTATAATATGCCTATAGAAAAGGTGCGGAATGAGAATAATGAGCCTTTAGTTATTGAGGTGGAGTATCCAGGTCGTGTGGTCAAAGCATACATCTGGAAATTTCAAGTAGGTCGTGTTCCTCTCTACTTATTAGATACAGACCATGAAGAAAATTCACCTGCTGACCGTTCAATTACGGGACAGTTATATGGTGGAGACCGTGAAACGCGTATTAAACAGGAAATTATGTTAGGTATGGGAAGTGTTATCGCTGCTCATGCATTAAAACTTCGTCCTACTATCTATCATCTTAACGAGGGACATGCTTCGTTTATGGTACTCCAACGAATTAAGGAATTGGTCATTAACGAGAAACTATCATTTGCTCATGCAGCTGAAACAGTCAAAGCAGGTAGTTATTTTACAACGCATACACCTGTTCCTGCGGGCAATGATATGTTTGACCCGAGTTTAATTGAACGCTATTTTGGCAAATATTGTCAGGATGTCGGCATTAATTTGCATGATTTCCTTGCATTAGGAAGACAAGACCCAAATGATAGCCGTGAGCCATTTTGCATGACTGTTCTTGCATTGAAACTATGTGCCGGTGCAAATGGTGTCAGCAAATTACACGGCATTGTATCCCGTGAAATGTGGTCAAGGGTGTGGAAAGATTTACCAACTCATGAGATTCCAATCACCTCTGTCACAAATGGTATCCATAGTCGCTCCTGGATTTCAAGAGATTTAGCCGACCTTTATAACCGCTATTTAGGTCCAGGCTGGTTAAATAATCCTGAAGACCATTCTATATGGGAGCAGGTAGAGGAAATACCGGATACTGAACTCTGGCGAACACATGAAAGGAGACGAGAACGACTGGTAGACTTTGCACGTCGCAAATTAACCAAACAATTGAAAAGTCAGGGAGCCACTCCTTCAAATATACTTGCAGCAAGTGAATGTTTAGACCCTGAATGTTTGACCATAGGCTTTGCAAGAAGATTCGCTACTTATAAACGAATAACACTTTTACTCCAGGACCCTGCAAGATTAAAACGCATATTATTAAATAACAAGATGCCTGTCCAATTAATTATAGCAGGGAAGGCACATCCGCAAGATATTCAAGGGAAAGAACTTATTCGGCAAATTATTCATTTTGCGATGGAGACTGAAGTGCGGAATCATGTCATCTTTTTAGAAGATTATGATATTAATGTGGCTCGCTATATGGTTCAAGGAGTGGACTGTTGGCTAAATACACCCCGGAGACCTATGGAAGCCAGTGGCACCAGCGGAATGAAGGCTGCTGCTAACGGTGCCTTAAATATTAGCATTCCCGATGGATGGTGGTGTGAAGCCATGGAAATGGGACCAAACGGCTGGACTATTGGCAAGGGCGAAACCTATGAGTCAACAGAAGAACAAGATAAAGTTGAAAGTTCCGCATTATACGAAATATTAGAACAGGAAGTTGCCCCGATGTTTTACGAGAGAGGAACTGACGACTTGCCTCGTGAATGGATACGGAGAATGAAGTTCGCCATACGAACAATATGCCCTGTATTCAATACATATAGAATGGTTCAGGAATATGCTTCGAAAGCCTATATTCCTCTATCTATTCGACGCATTGCCTTTCGTAAAGAGAATCGTAAGTTTCCTGCCGAATTAGCCGAATGGAAGAATAAAGTGCGTTCTGTATGGAATAATGTTCATTTTGTTCGAGTTGAATCTATGATACAAGGTGATATACCTGTCGGCACAAATATTCCTATCGAGGCTGATATCTATCTCGACTCTCTTACAGAAAAAGATGTCCTTGTAGAAGGGTATACCGGAAATATAAGTCCTGATGAGAAAATTCAGGAAGGACGCGCCGAACTCATGGAGTTTGAAAAAAAAATTGACGAGCATATATATCGCTTTAGAGGGCTTATTCCTTGTGAAGAAACGGGTCTCTGTGGATACTCTGTTCGAGTGTTTCCTTATCACCCGAACCTGGCAAATAAATTCGAAGTTGGATTGGTTACATGGGCATAATATTTATATCACATTTATATAACTAAGAAGTGAGGAGTTATTATGAGAATCCCCTTTGATATTCGTGAGTTATTAGAAAAGATGATAAAGGCTATGGCAAGTGATTTACATATAGTTGTTGGTGTTCCACCAGTGATTCGTGTTCATGGAAGATTAGAATACATGTCTGGGTACCCGAGATTAACCAATGATATGACACAAGAATTAATATATTCAGTAATGAATGAAGACCAGATTGCAGAGTTTGAGAAAGAAAAAGAACTGGATATGTCTTTCGGTGTCGAGAGACTTAGCCGTTTCCGTTTAAATGTATATCGAGACCGAGGTTCCGTAGTCGCTGCCTTTCGCGCAATTCCCTATGAGATTTTGAGTTTTGAGCAATTAGGTATACCGAGAGTTGTTGCTGATTTTGCTTACCGTCCATTTGGTCTGGTTCTTGTATGTGGTCCTACTGGTAGTGGGAAATCCACAACTCTGGCTGCTTTAATTGATAAAATCAATGTAGAACGAGATGTGCATATTATTACCATTGAAGACCCAATAGAATATCTACACTCTCACCGCAGGTCTATTATTAACCAGCGTGAGGTCAATGTTGATACAAAAAGTTTCGCAAATGCCTTGAAACGAGTCCTTCGGCAGGACCCTGATGTTATCCTGATTGGTGAAATGCGTGATACAGAAACCATACAAGCTGCATTGACCGTATCAGAAACAGGGCATCTTACATTTGCTACTCTTCACACAAACGACGCAGTCCAAACAATTAATCGTATAGTTGATGTGTTTCCACAAGAACAACAGGACCAGGTGCGAACACAACTCTCCTTCGTGCTTGAAGGTGTTGTAATACAACAACTACTTCCCCGTGTAGATGGGCAAGGTCGTGTTCTCGCTACTGAAGTAATGGTTCTTAACTCTGCTATTCGTTCACTTATCCGTTCCCAAAAATTAGAACAGATTCCTTCTATGATTGAGATAGGCAAAGGCGAGGGAATGATGACAATGAACCAATCTCTATACCGCATATTACGAAGGGGACTTATTACAAAAGACATGGCTTTTAAGCATACTTCTAATCCGGAAGGTTTGCTAAACCTTATTGAACGAGGAGGTGTAACGGGGTGAAATCCCCTAACAAAGTTTTATATGTTGGACAAGTATATGAAGGACCCGTTCAGTGGTTATGGATTGTTGGTATTAGTAGAATTTTCGTTTTATTCATTGTTACGGCAAGTTTCTATTTTTATCTGACCAAACCATTTTTCCATTTCTTTTTCCCCATCTATACCATCGCTTTAATATTAAGTATCTGGCATTTATATGAACTAAAAAAGGGTTATCATCAACTCCATTTCTTATTATGGGCTCAGATGTTCGTAGATTTTGGTGTAGTTTGTGCTACCATAGGGATTACCGAAGGATATACCAGTTCCTTTACATTTCTCCTCGTTGTAGTTATTATGGAAGCAGGTTTCCTTTTAGGTATTTATCAGGGATTCATTTTTGCTATCTTTTCTATTCTGTTCATGGGCTTGCAATTCGTTTTAGACCGCGATTTTAGCCTATCCTCTCTTCAACACTGGTATTCCTTCCTTATACAATCAATGTCTTTTATATTTACAGGATTTATTAGTGGATATTGGAATCAACGAGTATCTATCTTGAAGCAGTTTCAACAGAACATTTTGAATAATATGAGCAGTGGCTTTTTAATTACTGATGATAATGGCATTGTTCAAAGTATCAATCGTGCAGGCTGTCGTATTTTTGAAGTAGAGGAAAATGATGTTATTGGAAAACATGTAGAAGAAATTATCAAAACTGTCCCCGATTTTGAGTGCCCTATCATAACAGCACTGCGAATGAATCGAGATTTTTCCAGTTATGAATTCCATGTATACACACCCACCGGGAAACAAAAACTCATTGGACTAACCACTAATCGGATACTTGACCGAAAGGGAAGAGTCGTTTCACTTATTGCCTCGTGCACAGACCTCAGTGAATTAGACCGAATCCGTCAAGATTTGCGACGACATGACCGACTCGTCGCAATTGGAGAACAGTTATCCGGTTTAGCCCATGAAATAAGGAATCCAGTCGCTTCTATTCGTAGTGCTGTGGCTGAACTTCAAAAGAATATGGATAGCCCTGAGATGCTCAATCGCTTATCATCTATTGCCGTCAAGGAATGTGACCGATTAAATTATATCATTATTTCATTCCTGGACTTTGCCCGCGAACCATCTCAAACAAAAGAAGTCATCTTATTGCCCGAACTATTAACAGACTTTGTTAGACAATTTAAACAGAACTCGCAAAAGGCGGCAAATTATGAAGTGGAACTAAAAATAGACCCTCATGCACAAAATTGCAAAATCAGAGGTGATAAAGAACAACTTCTTCTAGTTTTCCAGAATCTGGCTCAAAATGCAGTAGAAGCAATGGGAAAAGGTGGTAAACTGACCATATTTGTAACATGCATAGCAGAAAAAGGACCTATAGAAATCCATTTCAAAGATGAGGGAATAGGAATTCCACCTGACAAGGTTACCCGCATCTTCGAACCGTTCTATACAGAAAAAAAATATGGAATTGGAATGGGGCTCACCATTAGTTTACGTATTGTCTCTGCACATGACGGGACTATTCGTGTGGCTTCCAATCCTAAAAAAGGAACAACAATGATAGTGCAACTTCCTCATTTTGTAAAACAGGACTAAACTTTAACCATAATATAAATATAGCAATTGTTGAGGACACTATTTATGCTGACAAATAAATATCAAGTGCTGGTCATAGATGATGAAGAAAGTATGAGAGAAATAATGGCAATTATTCTTGAAAGAAGCGGTTTTCTCTGTCAAACAGCAGAAAGCGCTGAGGATGCAATCGTAATTTTAAAGCAGCAATCCTTTGATGCCGTTATAACAGATTTGGTTATGAATAATGACCACCTTGCCGGAATGAAAGTCTTAAAATGGATTAGAGAGAATGCTCCTCAAATTCCAACCATAATGGTTACTGCTTACGGTTCTGTTGAAAATGCTATTGAAGCCATGCAGGCAGGTGCCACAGATTACATACAAAAGCCATTTAAAAGCAATGAAGAAATTTGCTTGCGTGTGAAAAAGGCTATTGAACAACAAAATTTACTTAGAGAAAATGAAGCACTCCGAAAAGAGAGAACCCTGCTTAAACCGTTTGAAGAAATTGTAGGTAATAGTCCAGCAATAAGACAAATTAAAGAAACAATAGCCCGTGTGGCACAACTCCCCAGTACCGTTGCTATTTATGGTGAAAGTGGTGTAGGAAAAGAATTAATTGCCCGTGAAATACATCGTCAGAGCCCACGCACCGATAAACCGTTCCTTGCAATTAACTGTGGCGCTATACCAGAAACATTGCTTGAAAGTGAATTGTTTGGTTATAAACGCGGTGCCTTCACAGGTGCAATAGAAGATAAAGAGGGATTGTTAGTAGTCGCAAATGGAGGAACAGTCTTCTTAGATGAAATTGGAGAAATGCCATTAAACCTGCAAGTGCGACTTTTAAGAGTATTAGATAATAATTTAGTTACTCCGGTAGGTGGAACTGCTGAAGTAAAAGTCAATATTCGAATCATCTCTGCTACAAATAAAAATCTGGAAGAAATGATTGAAAAAAAACAGTTTCGAGAAGACCTCTTCTTCCGATTAAATGTTATCCCTATTACCGTTCCACCTTTACGCGAACGGAAAGAGGATATTCCTCCATTGATACAACATTTCCTTAAAATCCACTCATCTCGAATGGGCTTACCAACTCCTACCATTGCACCCGAAGTGGAAAAAGCATTTATGGAATATTCCTGGCCAGGGAACATTCGTGAACTATCCAATATAATTGAACGAATCCTCGCTCTATGTCATGAACCAAGAATTGACCTGTCTCATGTCCCTGAATCTTTACTAAATACCGGAAAGAATATGACAATCCCAAAAAGATTAAAAGAATTAGAAACTATGGAATTACCTTTTGAAGGAATTCAATTAGAAAACTTCATGGAGAATCTGGAAAAAAATCTTATTGAACGGGCTCTTGTTCATGCAAAATATTCTCAAAAGAAAGCCGCTCAAATATTAGGATTGACACCTCGTTCACTTCGTTATCGCCTCCAAAAATACAAATTAATTAGTGATACAGATGAAGATATAGATGAAGAGTAAGACAAAATCATAAATTCAGAGTAAAAAATATAATGGACCAGGGACAAGAAGGGAAAAGCATAAGCATTATTGACTTATTCCCTTTAATTGCGGACAAAAAACTGATGTTATCTGAACAATTTATACCCTGGAATAACGGCTTTATCCAAGGCGTATATCGAAAACTTACCTTTACACGAGGTTCATTATTGGGTGAAATATCAAAGTACCATTTTGAAGACTATATCATCTGGAAATACCAATATCCTGATGATTTTGACAGAATCCGCAAAAAATGGGGAGGCAAACCAGACACTTTTCTATCACGATTTGTTTTTCTTCATCCTACTTTTCCCTTCAAATATCAACGAAAATCTATTTGGTTAGGACTTCGTGGATATATAGACCTTATCATTTGTCCCTTCCCCATTTCAGAACAGGACTTTTACCCAAAAGAGATTTATGACCTCATTCCATTTTTTGAAATTAATAAAGCAAACCAATCAGAGAACATTTAAACTTGAAATTCTTGATAAAAATAAATAATATGAATAACAAATAAATTAATAATATGCTTTTTATAAAATTAAAATAAAGGAGTATCAAAATGATTATTGGAGTTCCAAAAGAAATTAAAACGGGTGAAAAAAGAGTCGGTATCGTTCCTTCTGGTGTATCCGCATTTGTAGCACATGGGCATAAAGTCCTTGTTGAAAAAGGGGCAGGATTAGGAAGTGGAATTTCAGATGAAGATTATCGGAAAGCCGGTGCAAAAATTATATCTTCTGCACAACAAATCTGGGAACAAACCGACATGATTATTAAAGTAAAAGAACCATTAGAAAATGAGATTCAAATGTGCCGACCGGGACAGATTTTGTATACATATCTTCATTTAGCCTCAAACGAAGCCCTGACACGCGGTCTATTAAAACAACAAATTATTGGGGTAGCATACGAAACGATACAATTAGAAGATGGTTCACTTCCTTTATTGACACCTATGAGTGAAGTTGCAGGTCGTCTTTCTGTTCAAATTGGTGCACGCTGTTTAGAGGCGACTTATGGTGGTATGGGTGTTCTGTTAGGTGGTGTTTCAGGAGTTAAACCGGCAAAGGTAGTTATTCTCGGTGCTGGTGTAGCAGGCTCTAACGCATGTGTAATTGCCGTAGGTATGGGTGCTCATGTAACCGTAATTGATATTAACCCTGCACGGCTCCGTTATATGCAAGACATCATGCAGGGGCGTCTAACTACATTAATGTCCAATCGTGCCAATATTGCAGAAGAAGTTTCACAGGCTGACTTGTTAATTGGTTCTGTATTAGTTCCCGGTGCCAAAGCGCCTCGATTGGTTACGAAAGATATGATAAAAAATATGAGACCTAACTCTGCCATTGTAGATATTGCTATTGACCAGGGTGGGTGTATTGAGACCTCAAAACCAACCACACATGATAATCCTACTTATCGTGTTAATGATGTGATTCACTATTGTGTAACCAATATGCCCGGCGCCGTTCCGAGAACATCAACTTATGCACTTACCAATGTTACTTTAGGTTATGGATTAATGATCGCCGATTTAGGAATTGACAATGCCATCACACAAGACAAAGCACTACGAAAAGGTGTAAACTTATATAAAGGGAAAATAACTTATAAGGCAGTTGCAGAAGCCTTTAATATGACCTGGGATGGAACTCCCCTGGAAACAATGAAAGAAAATGATAGAAACATTTTTTCAAAATGAAATACCATTTGTAAATAAATGTTTCAGTTTACCCAAAGTAGTTAGCAAACTGAACCATATTTTATCTATTGATGGTGTGCTATTGTGGAAAAAGTTCAATATCCAATTTAATTCTTGTTTCATTAATCTATTAGAAGTGAATAGAAATGATTCCTTTAGAGAAGACAAATTAAAACTTCTTTTTTTTAAACAAGAATCCTTGTCCATTTTATTGTCAAATTCATTGTTCAATGTCCTTGCAAAAGAGACAATGGAAATTGTTTGTCCAGAGTCCTTTATAATAAGTTCTGATGAATTTGTTCAAATAGATAGGTATAATAATATAGGTTTCTTAACCAAGGATATACAAAAAATGTTTTTATGTGATAAGTTTTTCATTCTATTATCAAAATTAAAGTGAGGAAACCTCTTATGAAAATCGCAGTTCGAGATGAAATTTTGCTTCAGGCTTTCCCATGTATTGAAGAGGGATTGAACTACTTGAATTTGAACTATTTTGAATTGCATCTTGATAATGCTTTCCAGACATATAACCTGAATTCAGGCACAAAAGTCTCTTTGAATTCCGATGAACAGTTATCTGTCTTTAAGGAAGGTCTGCAGGAGAGAGATTATCATCTATCAGCGTTACTAACAGATTTTGATATAAGTATGTATCCCATTGAACAGACAGTTGCATGGTTTAAACAAGCAATAAACATCGCTAATGAACTACAAACAAAGGTAATCCGCGTAGACTCTATATTACAGCAAGAACACCTATACACATTTGGTAAAAAGGTAGAATTGTATTATGAGGTTTTCTCTGAGATATTTGCCGAGGAAAGAGGAACCACTATTGAGTTTGGACTTGAAAATCATGGTAAGGAGGGAAACAATCCTATTTTTCTGCTATCTGTTGTCAATACTATTAATGACCCAAGATTTGGTCTGACATTGGACTTTGGAAACTTTTACTGGCGGGGTTATCCCTTATCCGAAACAGAGGCTATCTTAAAACTACTTGCCCCTTACGCTAAATATATACACATAAAAAACATTGCATATCCAGAACCGGTGCAAGAAGTATACCGTGAAGCAGGATGGGAGTATGAAACCTATGTTTGCCCTGTTTATAAGGGGGATATTAATATTGAAGTCATACTTGCTGAATTAAAAAAATGTTCCTACAAAGGTGCTATATGTATTGAAGATGAATCATTGCACTTATTTTCTGACCCCAACGAGAAAAAAGAAGTCCTGAAGCAGGATATTGAATTCATAAACGAAATTACAAACGATATACAATTTGACAATTAAAAATTATTATCTTTTACTCAATACCTGCCTAAAAAGGAACACAATATGTGGAAGAAAATTTGCCTTTTAATCTTTTGTGCCTATTTCGTTTGCTATTTTGCAATGGCACAAACCATGCCCTCCTCTGAGGAACTATCCAGAGCCAGTTCTTGTTTTGAGCGGTGGTTCGGAGAAAGTATTACCAACAATACGGATTTATTCCCCGGTTCATTAACAATTGGCAACATTCCTGTATCTCAAAATCCAGAAAAATGGAAGCGTGAAATTACCACAAAAGAGAGTAAGAACACCAAATCTTCTGTTCTGAAACTAACAGACACAGAAACAGGAATTTCAATCCGCTATGACGCTACTTTATATCTTGATTTCCCTGTAATAGAATGGACAGCCCATTATCATAATATTAGTGATAAAAATACACCTATACTCCAGGACCTGAAAAGTATTGATACCATTTTCCCTGAATTTAAAAGTCAGAAAGCAGTATTACATAGGAACAAAGGTGATAATTGTGTTCCAGATAGTTATGCTCCAATCACTGAGCCAATGAATCCCAATTCAAAAATTACACTTGCAAACACAGGTGGACGACCCACACAAACAACTTTCCCTTATTTCAATTTTGAGCGAGATAATGCAGGTCTAATCTTTGCAATTAGTTGGAATGGACAGTGGGCATGTCAGTTTAGTCGTGATGCTGATGGAAATCTCCACATACAGGGGGGACAGGAACTCACACATTTTGTATTATACCCAGGCGAAGAGGTAAGAGGACCCAGGGTAGTGCTTCTATTCTACACAGGCGACAAACAACATGGTCAAAATCTCTGGCGACAATGGATGATTGCATATAATTTACCACATCCTTACGGTGCACCTCCAAAAGTCCCTATGCTGTTCGGTTGTAGTTCACATCAATACGGCGAAATGGTTAATGCAAATACAGATACGCAAAAGATGTTTATTGAGAAATATATCCAGCGTGGTTTCCATCTGGATTACTGGTGGATGGATGCAGGCTGGTATCCCTGTGATGGACAATGGCCTAAGACAGGAACCTGGGAAGTGGATGAAACTCGTTTTCCCGGCGGATTTAAACCTATTTCTGATTTTGCACACAGTAAGAATATAAAAATACTTGTATGGTTTGAACCTGAACGCGTGCATGCTGGCACCTGGCTGGCTGAAAATCATCCTGAATGGATTTTAGGCGGAAAGGATGGAGGTCTACTAAATTTAGGCAATCCTGAAGTCCGTCAATGGCTTACTGACCATATTGATACCTTGTTGACGCGTGAAGGAATAGACCTGTATCGCCAGGATTTCAATATGGACCCATTGGATTATTGGAGGAAAAATGACGCACCTGACAGACAGGGAATAACAGAGATACGACATATTGAGGGTTATTATGCTTATTGGGATGAACTACTTCGCAGACACCCAAACATGTTAATTGATTCCTGTGCCAGTGGCGGTAGAAGAAATGACCTTGAAACATTACAACGAGCCGTGCCTCTGCTACGGAGCGACTATATCATGGAACCCATTGGAAACCAGTGTCATACCTGGGCACTTTCAGACTGGTTCCCATTCTTTGGCACTGGCTCTTCAAAAACATCTGACTATGAAATTATGAGTGTCCTTTCGCCAAGTTTTACTGCTTGCTTTGACCAAAGGCAGGATGATATTGATTGGCAAAGAATACAAGAATTAGTAGAGCAACGAAACATATACGGCGACTGCTATTACGGCGATTACTATCCGCTCACTCCATACTCACTTGATAAAAATGTATGGATAGCATGGCAATTCAACTTACAAAGCAAAGGGAAAGGTGTTGTGCAGGCATTCCGTCGTGAAGAGTCAGAGGTAGACAATATGCAATTACCTCTACATGGATTAGACATAAACACAACATATCAAATCACTCCACTTCGAAAAGGAATGAGCACAACTGAATTGTCAGGAAAAGATTTGATGGAAAAGGGTATTCCACTAACCATTGCAGAAAAGCCTTCTGCCTTATTTGTCATGTATGAAAAAAGAAATAAACAATAACAACTAAATAATTCTTATATTCTTAGATGAGTAGGTTAATGCTTCAAACATTATCTATAAATAAGATTTGTCTTATTCTTCTTATCATTCCATTCCCCAGTGCTTTTGCTGAAGACAAATCACTTGATTTCAAAATCGAAACGCAATGTGCTTTTAATTACGATGGTGACGATTTCTGCTGGTTTCACCCACGAGTTGCCACAATACCTATCATTCAAAACAATGGCTATCCGCGTATTCTTATGACTCTGCAAAAACACTTAAAGGTGTCTGATTATTATTCCGGCTTATTTACCGCATATACAGATGACGGTGGAAAAACATGGACAGCACCTCAACCGGTGCCTGAATTGGATTGGGTAAAAGAAGAAGATGGACTTATGGCAAGCGTTTGTGATGTTACCCCGGGCTGGCATTCATCAACTAAAAAATACATCGCTATTGGAGTGCGTGTTCGCTATGATAGTCAGGGGAATCAAATTCGAGACCGTGCCCGTCGTGTAGATGGTGCTTATGCTGTGTTTGACCCAATAGAAAATCACTGGACAAAATGGCAAACGCTGGAATTAGGTGGGGAACTTTCAAATACCTTTTCTATTATGCCCGGATGCACCCAGTGGATAGTTGAGCCAGATGACACAATACTTCTACCCATCTACTTCGCCAATACAAAAGATGACAATAGTAAAAATTATTCTGCAACTGTTGTCCGTTTCAAATTCGATGGTCAAAAACTTATCTACATAACTAACGGGAATATCCTTACTCATAGCGTTCCGAGAGGACTATGCGAACCCTCTATAACAAAATACATAGATACCTATTACTTAACTTTAAGGAATGATGAAAAGGGTTATGTGACATTCAGCAAAGATGGATTACATTTTGAACCTATTAAACCATGGTTATTTGATGACGGCACAGAGTTAGGGAGTTATAATACCCAACAACACTGGGCTTCACATCATGACGGCTTGTTCCTGGTTTATACTCGCAAAGGTGCTAATAATGACCATATAATACGCCATCGTGCACCATTGTTTATTGCACAGGTGAATCCCGACCCTAAAAAACTCTGCGTTATTCGCAATACCGAAAAAATTGTACTCCCCGAACGAGGTGCAGAAATGGGCAATTTTGGAGTCTTCCCTGTCTCTCCGAATGAAACCTGGGTAACCGTTGGTGAAGGTATGTTTAACAATGTTCGTGAAAGCGGTGCTCAAGGCTGTGTCCTTATCGGCAAAATACTCTGGTCAATCCCCAACCAACAAGTAATCTCTACTTTTCCTCCTTTTCCAAAATAGTAACCAATTTGAGATAAGACATTTTATAATTCATATACTCTTGTCCGCTAAAAGTATTAGAGGAATTTTTAAGACATTTAGATAGACGAAACAATATCTTTTCTCTTTTAAAGGTAGATAGAAATTTAACCTATCTTCTTTTTTATATCAGAAATAGCAGTGATGTTTTTGCTATTTTACTTTGCCAGACAAGCATGTCTTAGATACAAAAAAAATTCCCTGAACAGAAGTTGTGTCCTTTGCAGTAAAAAAATAACTCTAACTTTGCCATGTTAATCTTGAATAAAAAGTATCTATCTCATTGACCTGTTGTTCTGTAATGTTTATAATAACTGCGAAATTAAGAGCAGAAAAATAAATTAGCAGTAAGAAACATGTTTTAATTAAGTAACAAATTAATCAATATTAATCAGACATTGATAAGAATGAGTATGCAAGAAGTATTAAAGTCACATTCACATAAGCAGTTTTGGTCGGAGATATTACCGCAGGTGGAACGACCTTCACGGTATCTGGGGACAGAATGGAATGCTGTTCATAAGGATTTGAATGATATTAAATTGCGAATCGCTTTAGCCTTTCCTGACCTGTATGAACTTGGATTGGGAAATTTAGGTCTACAAATTTTATATTCACTACTGAATAAGCAACCACATATCTGGGCAGAACGAGTATATGCACCTGCTCCTGATTTGGAACAGGTTCTGCGTAAGGAGAATTGTCCCCTATTTCTATGGGAATCCAAAGACTCGGTAAGGCAATGTGATTTGCTCGGATTTACGCTACAATCCGAATTAACTTATACCACTGTGTTGAACATTCTGGATTTATCACATATTCCAATTTACGCTAAGGAGCGGACAAGTTATGACCCTCTAATTTGTGCAGGTGGTCCTTGCTGTTTCAATCCTGAACCTATGTCCCCTTTTATAGACTTTTTCGTGATTGGCGAAGGAGAAGAGGTAATTTTGCAAATTGCAGATTTGCTTATAAAGAATAAAGATTTAACGAGGGAAAAGAAGTTAGAATTACTATCAAATATAGAAGGTATTTATGTCCCTGAAGTTTTTAATGCCGTATCTCATTCTTTTCCGCCACAAAAAAAAATACATCGTGCTATTGTAAAAACACTGTCTATTGATAATTACATAGATAAGTATATCGTTCCTTTTACACCGTTGGTTCATGAGGGCTTATCAATAGAAATTATGCGAGGTTGCACCCGGGGTTGCAGGTTTTGTTTTGCAGGGTGCACATTCCGTCCTGTGCGAGAACGGACACCCGAAGAGGTGGAAACCATAATCACATCACTGTTGCCAAACACAGGTCTGGAAACGGTTACGCTGGTCTCTCTTTCTACCTGCGATTATTCGCAAATCCAGCAGTTGCTAAACCAGACTCGACAGATAACCCAACCAACAACTACCAGTATTTCGTTGCCTTCTTTGCGACTTGATTCCTTTTCTGTTATGCTGGCTGATTCTGTCTCCGCGGTAAGACGCAGTGGCTTAACCTTCGCACCTGAGGCAGGTTCAGAGAGGCTACGCAAATTAATCAACAAAACGGTAACAAATGATGACTTAATGGAAATTATTCGTATCGCTTTCCGGAGAGGCTGGACTCATGTGAAACTGTATTTTATGATAGGTCTGCCTACCGAAATGGATGAAGACATAGACGCACTTATAGACTTATCTATTCAGTGCCTTAACACAGCAAAAAAGGTTCGCTATAATGCACATATTCATCTGGGCATTTCTACATTTGTGCCTAAGTCATGGACTCCTTTCCAGTGGGCTCGACAAATCTCATTAGAAGAGACTAGAGAAAAACAGAAAAGAATTTTAAATGGATTGAAAAAATACAAAGCAATCAAGATTAGTTTTCATGAGCCTGAATCATCGTTTATTGAAGGGATATTGAGTCGTGCAGACATACGAATAAGCGAGGTTATTAAGTCCGCGTGGGAACAGGGTGCAAATTTGGAAACCTCTGCTGATAAGGTGTCTCTCGAACGCTGGATGCAGGCACTTGAAAAACAAAATTTGAGAGCAGAGGACTTTCTTCGTGAACGCAATGAAGATGAACCGCTTCCATGGGACTTTATTGACCCGGGAATTGATAAAGAGTGGTTGCATAGAGAATGGGAAAAAGCACATCAATATGACATTACACCTGATTGTAGGGAGGCAAACTGCAATCTATGTGGGATTCAACGCAGAAACGATCTACAGTGTCTTCACTTGCAAAAAGAGAAAGTAGAAACTTTAACCAAAGATAAAAATCCTAACCTACCTTTAGCTGCGTCTGAATCAAATAGTTCAGTTCAGAGACTCTTATTAAAGGTAAGCAAATTGAGAGCGGCACGATTTTTGAGCCACCTTGAATTTCAAACAGCATGGATTCGGGTTTTTCGTCGCACACAATTACCAGTAGCCTATTCACAAGGTTTTCACGCACATGCGCACATCAGCATTGCACTTCCTGCACCAGTTGGCGAAACTTTACTTGAAGAATATATTGAAACGAAACTGACCTCTGAAATGAACACGGAAGAAGTTCTTCAACAACTATCTTTAGCCCTTCCTGATGGCTTTTTTATTTACTCCGTAGACAGTATTCCAAAATTGAGTCCCTCTGTCATGGAACGTGTAGCAGGTGTTCAATATGCTATGGTTATACAAGCAAATAAACTGTATGATAAGTCACATATAGACCAGATAATAGATTACATGCACTCGCAATTAGAACAGGTTTTATCTGACAAAGGGAATATACCCCCTGACAAATTAGAAATAATCACTCATGAAATTTTAAATACACCTTCCATTGAATTTTATTCTGAAAAAAATTGCTACCTAATCCAATGGCTAACGCCAGTAGTAAAAGGCAAGTTTTTGAAGCCAAAACATGTCAAAGAATATATGAAAGAAATAGGTTTACCACCACCTCCAACGACACAAACATTCAGAGTAAAAACCTACCTTGATAATGTCCCATCTAATTCCTGTCCAATTCCAACAGAGATACTTGAAAATATAATGTTTATCTCTACTGAATATTGACAATTGTTTGGTTGTTTGTTAATTTTGTAGCAATAAATTAGTTATTAGTATTATATCTTTATTTCGGGTTTGAAACTTTGCCTATTAGTAATTCTATTAGTGAGTTTATATAATATACAAGTGAGTTCAATTTTACTTTCCCTCAATTTACATGGAGATAAACAAAGGTATCTCAAACCTGAGAAAAAGAATATGAAAAAAGCACCACGCAACCGAACAATAACACTATCAGATAAAGAAAAAGATGAAATTCGTAAAAGATTATTAAAAATAAATAGACCTGTTTCTCTTGAAGAATTATTGAATAAAGTTATTAATCAAGATATTTATGAAGTAGTAGATTCATTGCCTTCAAAGTTTGTGGACCTTCTCTTTATAGACCCTCCATATAACCTGGCAAAATCGTTTAACGCTTATTCTTTTAAACAAATGTCTGTAAAAGAATATATGGAATGGATGGACTCCTGGCTTCAAAAAATAATAAGGTTGTTGAAGCCCACTGCCTCAATATATATCTGTGGAGATTGGCGTTCCTCATCTGCTATTCATTTACTTTGTGAAAAATATTTTATAGTCAGGAATAGAATCACATTTGAAAGGGAAAAAGGACGAGGTGCACAGAATAACTGGAAAAACAACTCAGAGGATATATGGTTCTGCACTGTTTCTAATAAGTTTACCTTCAACGCTGATGCAGTTAAATTAAAGAGAAAGGTTATTGCCCCTTACCGAGAAAATGGTATGCCAAAGGATTGGGAAGAGGAGGAAAATGGTAAGTATAGACTGACCTACCCATCAAATATGTGGACAGATATTACAATTCCTTTCTGGTCAATGCCAGAAAATACACCACATCCAACCCAAAAACCTGAAAAATTAATTGCAAAAATTATCCTCGCAAGTTCTAATGTAGGGGACATTATTTTTGACCCATTTGCAGGCGTGGGAACTACCGGGGTTGTTGCGAAAAAATTAAACAGAAAATTTGTCATGGTAGAAATTGATGAAGAGTATTGCCTTTATGCTCTCAAAAGATTAAAATTGGCAGAAAAAGATGCTAGCATTCAAGGATATTCCGATGGCGTTTTCTGGGAAAGAAATACTTTCAAAGACACAAAAACTATAAACAACAAAAATAGACCTTTGAAAAATATCTTTTTAAATCTATTATAACTATTGACCATAGAAAACAAATCATAATACGAATCAACATTGTCTTTTAGTAAAGGTTCTATTTTTAACTTTGAAATAATGTAGAAGATAGGAGTTATTTGGTTGCTTTCGGATTTACAACTTTACCAAGGAATAGAATGTTGCCGTTCTCTCTACCTTGAATGATAAATATAAATTGATGGTCAGCACACAATACTCTATTTAAATTGTTTCTTTTTCAAGGATAAAAATTGTCTGCGTGTTTTTCAACACAATTAATCAATAAAAATATTGAAATCGTCATATTTTACATCCAAATACAACCTAATAATTCAGAATTGCATGTAAGAATAATCTATTAGTAATTTCATTAACAAGTTTATATAATATACAAAAGAGTGAGACATTACACTCGTCAATTTATATAGGAATAAATAAAGCAAAAAAGGAAAATGAAAGAGATGATTGAAGTTGAATCCAAAGACTATAAAAATAGAACTTACCTTTCTGCAATAGAAGCAGCAAAGTATTTAGGCATTTCAGTTGATACTCTTCACAATCTTGCAAATGAGAATATTATTCAAATGCAACTTTCTACAAGTGGACAGATGCGTTTTGATTTAAGAGAGTTAAAGCGGTATGAGACAAAATTCAAAAATAAGGATAAAACAAATACAATAGATATTGACAGCGTAAATATTATTGAAATAAATGAAACTGTCCAGAAAGTATTTCTAAAAAATTCTATGGTAATGGATGAAGTGCCTGATAATAGTATTCATCTAATGATAACTTCGCCTCCATATTTTGATACTAAAATGTATTCAAAAGAACCCATAGAAGGGGACCTTGGCAACATTCACAATGTAGATGAATGGTTTGAAAAAATAAGTGAGGTATGGAAAGAAGTATACAGGATTTTACAGCCCGGAAGAAAAGCATTTATTAACATAATGAACCTTCCGATAAGACTTGAGAATGGTGGCTTTAAAACTTTAAATTTGGCAGGTAGAACAATAGATGTATGTGAAAAAATAGGGTTTATCTTCAAGCGGGATATAGTATGGCATAAAACAAATGCAGTTCGGGCTCATTTTGGAACATATCCTTATCCCGGTGGAATTTTGATAAATAATATGCACGAATTTATCCTCGAATTTGATAAGCCTGAGAAAAAGGGATTTAACAAATATGGCCATTTAACCAAAGAGCAAAAAGAACAGTCGAAGTTAGATAAAGAATTTTGGCTATCTATAAAAAAGAGTGATGTTTGGGTAATGAAACCGCAAGGGAGTGGAGATAGCCGCCGTCATATTGCTCCATTTCCTTATGAACTTCCTTATCGGTTAATTAAGGCATTTAGTTATATTGGGGAGATAGTCCTTGACCCATTTGTAGGTTCTGGCACTACTCTTTTGGCAGCAGCAGACTTAAAACGCAACGGAATCGGATATGAGATAGTCCCTGAAATTGCAAACGATGCTATTAAAGACTTAAAAAACTATCAAACAAAACTTTGGTGAGATAAAAAATGAAATTGGATAGAAAAACAATATATGCACAATCGAGCGATATAAAATCACGCACCTATCTGGAATACCGTAAGGATATGAAGAAAAAAGCAATTGCAGAATTAGAGATATTAGAATGGCTTGAAGGTAAGGTAAAAGAACTATACCCGCAAGAAAAAATTAAAGTTTACAAATCAGGTAGTGATAAATTCCTATGGTTTTTAAGAAAAGGAGGAATCACAAGAAAACCTGATTTTATTGCTGAAATAAATAACAATAAAATAGAATTTGAGTTCCAATATGCAGAGAAAGCAAATTTAGAGTTTTACGATTTCAAAATATCCAAAGTAGCTAAAAAGAAAAATAGTGAATATGAACCCATTAAAAACAAATTTTTTATATATATTCATAAGCCCTTATTTAAGTATGCAATATTTAAACCTGAATGGATTCTTAATAACGGCAAATATGGGATGGTAGAAGCATGGCGCAGCTATGCTTTTAGAGTCCCAAAAGAAAATTTTGAAAAATTACTTAAACCAGACCCTAATTTAGAAATACTCTGTCAAAAAATAGATTCTAAAAATTTTATTCTTAATTTTCAACATGAATTATTAGATATAAATAGGGAAAAACTTTCATCTGTGCTTCAGAGTGTAATTGATGAAAATAAAATTGTAAAAATTATTCCAAAAGACCTGCATAGTTTTTTTAAGGTTTGCTTCATTCTGGATAATTTAAATAAAATTCCTCAAAATACAAATCTATGGCTTATTTATTTATTAAGTTATATAGATAAAAGTATTTCACTAGAGAATATTTCTAAAATCGTTTATTGTATTGACTTTCTTTATTCCAAGACTGAACTGCAACCCAATGAACTTAATCAGTTAGTTAGCAAGGTTAAAGAGTTAATGGAAAAAGTTAAAAAATTCTATCAAAAAGACGGCTCTTACAAATCTTCTTTAACAGCAAGCCCATTAGATGAAACAAGATATGCTTTATTTTCAATCAATCTTTTGGAAGATTTAGTTCAGGATATGATTTATTACTACTCTATATCAGAATTAAAGCCGATCAAGAAAATATATGAAAACATAGAAGACGCTAATAAAACTTACGAATTAATTAAAAAGGCAAAGCAAGAATGAAAGGAAATTATCCATTCCTTTTCCCTATTTAAAAAGCAAAAATCTTCTTTCTTCACATATTACTATTTATAAAGCGGCAGGTGTGGTTGGGGATTACCAACAATTAGTTAATATTCCAAGAATGGCTGGGCTTGATAAATGGTGGGCGGTGCAGGATTCGAACCTGCGACCCCCTGCGTGTAAAGCAGATGCTCTAACCGACTGAGCTAACCGCCCAAAAATACAGCGGACAATATGTTACCAAATTAAAAGTAGACTAATCAATTTTTGGGATGGAGTAAGGATAAATCTGTCATTGTTCTGTTGGTGAAATCATTTTGTGAGGGTCAACAAGTTGGTCAAATTCCTGAGCCGTAATCAAACCTGTTTTCAAGGCTTCTTCTTTTAAGGTCGTCCCATTTTTGTAGGCATTTCTTGCAATTTGTGCTGAAATTTCGTAGCCGAGTTTACGGGTCAGGGCTGTTACCAACATTAGTGAATTCTGCACATAGGATTCTAATCGCTCACGATTGGGCTGAATCCCGTTCAAACAGTGCTGGGTGAACGATTCGCAAGCATCTGATAACAATCGTATGGACTGAAGAATGTTGTAAGCGATTACAGGTTTAAATACATTCAACTCAAAATTTCCTGATGCCCCTGCAATGTTTATTGTCACATCGTTCCCCAATACCTGAGCACAGACCATTGTCATCATTTCGCATTGGGTCGGATTGACTTTACCTGGCATAATTGAAGAACCTGGTTCATTCTCAGGTAGATATAGTTCTGCTAATCCGCAACGAGGACCACTACCCATAAGGCGAATATCATTTGCAATTTTCATACATGCGCAGGCAAGGGTTTTTAATGCACCGGAGAGCATCACCAGAGCGTCATGAGTAGCCAAAGCCTCAAACTTGTTCTCTGCTGGACGGAACGGCAATTGCGTAAATTCTGAAATATGTGCCACAGCCTTTTCCGCAAATCCAGCAGGTGCGTTAATACCTGTTCCAACGGCTGTTCCACCCAGAGCCAATTCATATAGGTCGTGAATCGCATATTGGATACGATTCTCTGCTTGCTCTATCTGTCGTGCATAACCAGAAAATTCCTGACCCAATGTAATGGGCGTAGCATCCATCAGGTGTGTTCTTCCTATCTTGATTATATCCTTAAATTCCTCTACTTTCTTGTTCAACTCATCATGAAATATTTCTAAGGCAGGAATTAGGCGATTATTCAATTCTATTACTGCTGCTACATGAATCGCAGAAGGAAAAGTATCATTTGAGGACTGAGACATATTCACATGGTCGTTTGGATGTATCGGCTTTTTAGTGCTATGTGGATGCCCCAAAATTTCATTCGCACGAGTTGCAATCACTTCGTTAACATTCATATTTGTTTGTGTGCCACTTCCTGTTTGCCATACATGAAGAGGAAATTGGTCATCCCACTTTCCTTCAAGAATTTCGTCAGCAACCTTTATTATTAATTCACAAAACTCTGAACTCAACAAACCTAATTCTCTATTTGCCTTTGCACAAGATTTTTTAATTATGGCTAAAGTGTGAATAATTTCTATCGGCATTTTTTCATTACCAATAGAAAAATATTGTAAGGAACGAGCCGTCTGACTTCCATAATAAGCATTTAACGGAACTCGCACCTCTCCCAAAGTGTCTTTCTCATAACGAAATTCCATTATGGGAATCCTTTCTTTTTATAAAAGTTATATTTGAAAACATCTAAATAAATTTAATAAATATTTTTATTTGTATTCTACTTTAATTTAATTAATCAAATAAATTTTTTTAAGTTAATATTTAAAAATTTCAAAGAGGTGATAATTTATTTTTTATATATTTTTAATTGACAGGGGATAATTTATATGTTATCATACAATATATTGTGTTTCTATATATTGTGTTTTTAAAGGTTTAATCATGTTCTATAATAAAAAATTGATTTTAATAAAATCTATCATCTCCGTCTTACTATTCTTAATTAGTGGTGTTATTTTTCTGTCTGTCATCTTTGATTCACCTGTTTTACCTAGTGGCGAAAGTCGCCAATCTATAGAACATGTTTGCACATATATACCATTTTTTCCGAAAATGCAACATTTTGTTAGTTTTTTTCAGTTAGTTTTTGGACCTGCGATACATTCGATATATCTTGTTCTTTTTATATGGGCTATAGCCTTATGGGATACACGGCATTCTTTTTCAATTACTCTGCGTTTTATGGGACTTATAACCCTTTCCATAGGTCTATCCATTTTTTCACAAGCCTATAACTTATACTCAACAGGAGAACTTCATGAAGAATGTATTTTAGGATTATTTATTGTTGAAAGGATTCTAGCTAATAATTTTGGAATCCTTCCTTCATTGATAGTTGCATTTATGTTAATTCTTGCAGGCTTTTTCTTATCTTTAGATTGGATTGCTTTATATTTTTTCCAACAGATTTTTCTTATATTTTCTTTCCTTTATGCTATTGTTAAATCAGTATTTGTTTTTATTCTTAAGGGAGTTGCATGGATTAATACCAATTTTATATCACTGGAACAACAGACTAAACAAACTATTGTTACAGAATCTCCATCTGGTCAATTGCATTTTCCGTTGGCAGATACAGAAAATGTTGATGCTTATTCTCCCAATAAAAATCAAAAAGACGAAGTAGATACCTCCTTATTACCAGACTTACCTTCATTAGATATGGGTCAGGAATCTTTTGAAACAACTACCACACCAGTTATTATTACAGCACAGCACGATACTGACAATTATGGTGAAGTTATCTCTTCTTATGAAAATCCAGGTTCAGTAAAGGCTAATCCACAAAAAGAATCTTCTACAGAAGAGAAAAAAAATAAAAACTGGATTTTTCCCAAAAAGGAAAAGAAAGAAACTCCAGATGCTAATTCATTTATCAACAATAATCTTGCTTATTCGTTAGATGGAGAACCAATTCGTTCAGGTCAGCCAGCCCAACAAGAGTTAAATATTCCCCAGAAACGGGTTGCAGAATCTGAATATCCTGAACAATATACAAAACCTCAATTAAGTTTGTTGGATAAACCTGTTCCGTTACAAACTTCAAACTATGATGAGCAACTTTGGGAACGGGCAAAAATTCTTGTAGAAACATTAAAGCGATTTGGAGTTATGTCCCGTGTCACGGGCATAACTCGTGGACCTACTATTACAAGATTTGAATTAGAGCCAGAGCCGGGTATAAAGGTGACAAGGTTTTTATCTCATGCAGATGATATTACCCTTGCTTTAAAAGCCGACCGTGTGCGTGTAGAGGCACCTATTCCTGGCAAGGGCAAGGTCGGAGTAGAAGTTCCCAATCTTGTCCGTGAACAAGTGCTATTACGAGAATTATTAGAAAGCCCCGTAATGAATAAACATCGTGGGAGATTGCGTCTGCCACTTGGGAAAGATATAGCGGGGGAAGTAAAAGTAGTTGATTTGACACAGATGCCTCATTTACTCATTGCAGGTGCTACTGGTTCTGGCAAGACAGTTTTTGTAAAGGCTTTATTAGCGAGTCTCTTGTTCCAATACACACCTGACGAGTTGCGACTTGTCCTTATAGACCCCAAAATGGTTGAGTTCTCAATATTCAAAGATATACCACATCTATTAGAACATGTTGTAACAGATGCGAAAAAGGCAGGGGAAGCACTTGACATACTTGTAAAAGAAATGGAAGAACGGTATAACTTATTTGCAAAGACAAGTTCACGAAATTTAGAAATTTATAATCAAAATGTTGAAAAAGGCCAATTAGAACTGTTTAAGTCCGGAGAAAGAGATTTATTTAGCACACCTATAAAAGTATCTCGTAAACTTCCTTATATTGTTTGTATCATTGATGAGTTAGCAGATTTAATGATGCTACAGCGTGCTACAGTAGAAAATGCTATTGCACGATTGTCCCAATTGGCTCGGGCTGTGGGAATACATCTTATTGTTGCAACCCAGAGACCTTCTGTTGATGTCATTACAGGTGTGATTAAGGCAAATTTTCCTGCACGCATATCATTTCAAGTTTCATCTAAAATTGATTCTCGCTGTATATTAGATACGATAGGTGCTGAAAAGTTGATTGGACATGGTGATATGTTATACCATAATGCTGGATTGCCAAAACCAACGCGGATTCAAGGCGCATTTGTTAGTGATAGAGAAATAGAAAATCTGGTTAATTACTTGAAAACACAGTCGCCACCGCAGTATTTTGATAGTATGGGTTTTGAGCAGTTGATGAAAAAAGAGAACGAGTTTGCACCCGACGACAACGACCCGTTGTTTGAGGAAGCAATTAGAATCGTTCGTGAAACGAAACAAGCGTCGGTGTCATTACTTCAGCGACGACTTAGAATTGGGTATGCCCGTGCTGGGCATTTAATTGATTTGATGGAATTGCATGGAATAGTAGGTCCACATCGTGGGAGTAAACCACGCGAAATATTATTGCCTCCCGCTAATGTGGAAACAGACAACTTTGATATAATAAATCATAATAAAGATATAAATCTTTCCGATGAGGAAGATTAAGAATATGAACACTACAAAAAAGAAGTATGGAACAAGGTTAAAGGAACGGCGAGAATCGCTGGGCTTATCTATCCAAGATGTTTTTGAACAAACCCGTGTCCCAATTCAATATATCCTTGCATTCGAAAATGAAACCTTTGAAATATTATCAACCAATCCAAATATATGGGCATTTTTGAGTTCCTATTGTCAATATATTAATATAGACCCTCGTCCATATTACGACTTATATTTAGAATGGTTGAGAACACAAAATTCCACTAATAAACGAAAAAAAACATCAAATCAAAGTGCTCAAAGCGAAGCGATTGAATTGCCTCCATGGTTAGAACCACTAATTACCTGGGGGATTGTTTGTGCTGTTCTCATCTTATCATGGCTTGCTTATTCCTTTTTCACAAAACCCATCCGTGAAGACCCTTCATTAAAAGTCAACGCTGGGTCAGTGGAAGCACCTATCGTTCATTTTGAAGAAGAATAAAAACAAACGAAGATAATACCCATTATAAATATATAAATCCTATGAATATTAATTTACCAAACCAACTTTCGATTGCACGCTGTATCCTTGCAATTATCTTTGTTGTCTTTATGTCCTTTACACATTGGATTACTTTTGCTATTGCGTATCTTATCTTCATTATTGCGGCTATAACAGATTATTGCGATGGGAAGATTGCCCGTCAAAGAAAAACTGTGACAAAGTTTGGACAATTGATAGACCCTGTTGCAGATAAGGTTCTTATGGTCGCTGCTTTTATTATGATGATGAAATTAGATGAATTAAAAATACCCGGCTGGTGTGTAGTCGTTATTTTAGCACGCGAATTTTTGGTTACTGGTGTTCGTGCTATCGCCGCTGCTGATGGGAATATTATCCCTGCAGACCCTTGGGGCAAATTAAAAACTGTGTTCCAGATGTGCTATGTGTTTATATTTCTATTTTTAGCCACAGTCAGAAGATTTCTATTAGATGTTTCCTTTTCTTCAATTCCATCAGAAAAAGTAAAATCTTTTGACCCATTATTAGGAAATTTTTCACTTATACTTATTATATTTGTTTCTATTTACACACTTTATTCTGGAACTGAACTTTTATGGAAGAATTGGGAAAAACTGAAACTGGATTGATTGGAACACAACTTTCAAATAGAATGGAAAATGAGGAGTATATGTCTCGGATTATAATTGATTTAAATTCATATCGTCATAATCTTCAAATTGTAAAGAATCTTGTTGGTTCTAATATCCGTATCATAGCCGTAGTAAAAGCCAACGCTTATGGTCATGGCTTGGTTCCTATTGCTAAGCGTGCCGAAGAATGGGGCGTAAATATGCTCGCCGTTGCCAATATAGAGGAAGGAATTTCCTTACGACAGAACGGAATTAAAATACCTATACTTATTTTGCTCCAACCAGCAGAAGAGGAATTGCCCTCAATCATTGAATTTAGATTTACTCCTTTATTATCAGAAATAGAGCCTGCTCAAAAACTATCTGAATTAGCAATGCGGTCCAAGGTAAATGTTTCTGTTCATTGTAAGATTGATACCGGCATGGGACGACAGGGTTTTAATATGGATACTGCTATAGCAGACTTAAAAAGCATTGTGTACTTACCATATATTGATATTGAAGGCGTAGCAACTCATTTCCCTTGTGCAGATGAACCCGATGATATATTTACGACAAATCAGATTCGCATCTTTTCAAAAATTTTGAGTGATTTTGAACAGGAAGGAATACCCTACGAAATTGCACATGCTGCGAATTCTCCCGCAGTTATTAATTTTCCTAAGAGTTATTTCGATGCTGTTCGTCCAGGCTTAATGACTTATGGTATCTGGCCTACCAAGCAGAAACCCGAGAAAAATATTTTAAAACCTATACTTCGTTGGGAGGCACAAATAGCGCAAGTTCGTAGAATGAATGCAGGCTCTACTATTGGCTATGGTCGGACTTTCACCGCACCTTATGATATGGATGTCGCTATTGTGCCAGTAGGCTATGCAGACGGATTCCGAACTCAATTGTCCAATCATGGCGAAGTGCTAATCCATGGTGTTCGTTGTCCTGTGCGAGGAAATGTGTCCATGGACCAAATCGTGGTAGAACTAAAAACTCAGCGTTCTGTAAAAAGAGGCGATATAGCAGTTTTAATTGGTAAAGATGGAAATGAAGAAATTACTGTCGAGGAAATGGCAGAGCGAGTAGGAACCCTTACCTACGACATACTTACGGGAATTGGTTTGCGTGTTCATCGTATTTATATTAATGGTGACTCTTCAGAAATTAAAGAGGAACAAGAAAATGCATGAACACTACTACATAGATGGTTATAATTTGCTTCATACTCTCTTAAAAAATAAAAAATCCAGACATGCCGACCTTGAAGAGGAAAGGAATCAATTGATACATCTCCTTCAAGAATTCTCATCAATAACAGGAAGTAAAATGACCATAGTCTTCGATGGAAAATCAAACAAGCACATTTCTTACCCTTTAAAAAAACATTTATCTACTTCACATCAGATTCAAGTCTTATTTTCACCAGAAGGTTCAGACGCAGATACACTTATTGAATACTATGTTTATAGAGAGACCCATAAGGAGAACACTTTTGTCGTATCCCATGACCGCACATTAGTGCAGGTCTGTATTGGAATGGGGATATCAGTAATGCGACCTGAACGGTTTCTGAAATACTATAACGAAATTAAAAAATCTATAATAACCCCAAAAAAAACATTATTCCAAACCTTACCTGTGGAAACTTCTCTCCGCGAAAAATTAAAAGATTTTTTAAACCCAGAATCAAAAAATAAACTACATGAAACAAAAAAATAACAGTTTTTGCATTACTGTAAAAAAACCAATTTTTTAAAATATCTAATAAAAAAATAAGGGGATATTCTTTCTTTCTCAAAATGACAGATAGGGTCAGAATGACAAAATTATATTTTAAAGGATTGAATAAAATAATCTACTTCCCGCTTGGCGTTTTTGGCGGTAAATTCTTTGATTAAAATCTGACCCTTGATATAAATTTTATGTCTGTTAGTTATTATGGCGAGAGATAACAAAAATTCCCATTCTGTGAAAAAGTGGCAGGAGTGCCTGAATGCGTAGTTTCTGTATATCTCTAATAAAAGAGAACACTCCGTCTCTATGAGACACCCCTCTCCAAGAGGGAAATTTATAAACCGCAAAACACGAATTTGATGTTCAAACACGCTTTTTGTAATAACTAAAACACATTTTCCAGGGCTCTCTACATATTACTTAATTCGTGAAAAGTTATGGTTTAATCACATTATTGCTGTTTCTAATATATAAAAGGAGTATAGGCAAAATTACTATCTACCTCTACATAAGAAAAGATATTGTATTGTATATAACAATGCTTAAAAAAAATTTCCAATACTTTTAGTGGATATGAGCAATCTCTTTGTATTAACTTTGTGATGGTTTAGGTTGTGTTTTTGATAAGTTTGAAGTCAAAGATTTCTGTTCTTCAATAGATATTGCTTCTTTTAAGGCGATTTGCCCTTGTCTCAAATTGTCCATTGCACGGAATAATACCCGAGCCGCTTCTTGAGGTGCATGGAAACCAGTAGAATTTTCGGCTTCAACAAAATCAATCAGGAAAGAGGCTCGTCTCTGGCATAAACGGGCTTCGTCTAATTTTTCATTTTGAATATTCTTGTCCATAACAGCCTTAATATCATCTATAAGTGATACCAAGGCGTCCATAGCAATATTTTTCATCTCTGTAGTTTTATCCTGTATCCGTTCAACGCGAGATTTTAATTCTTCTTCGGAGAAATGATGACATGTTTGACATGCACGATTAATGTTTAGTAACGGACTACGGACATGATGGTCACTTACTTTTAATGCACCTATGCGTGTATAAGGCATGTGACAGTCTGCACAGGCAACTCCTGACTTTGCATGGATTCCCTGATTCCATAAATCAAATTCAGGATGTTGTGCCTTGAGCATAGGAGCCTTTGTTTCAGTGTGTTCCCAATCATTAAAATTAATTTCATCGTAATAAGCCAGGATATTATCTGCTTCTAAGCCTTTGAACCATGGATAAGTGAGTCGTTTTTCATCCCCCTTGAAATAATATTCCACATGGCATTGACCACAAACGAAGGTTCTCATTTCTTGTCGAGTCGCCATAGTATTGGGGTTATAGTTTTTAATCCCCTGTGTCTCTTTGAGAACCTTAATCCCTTCAAGAAAGGCGGGTCGAGTGATACGAAGTTGCATTGTCTTTGGGTCATGGCAATCAATACATGATACAGGATGGGATACTAATTTTCTTGCTTCTTTATAAGGCATGGGATTCATCTTTTCGAAGCCTTTTATAATATCACCGTTCCCTAATTTTTTATAGGGCACATAAACAGAGGCGTGGCAATGGATACACACACCAAACTGGGGTTTTTGTTGTCTACCTGTAAAGGTCTGGTCATCGAGCATATAGGCATGGCCTCGTTCTTCACGAAAGTCAATGGCAAAGGCATAACCCGCCCACATGCGTTTTAATCTTGGGTCAAGTTCAATTTTAGACTGACTTACTACAAAACGAGGGTCATTTTTGGTCGGAGTATGGGGGAGAGCGTCACTACCACCATATCTTGTGCGGACCATATCTACGGTTTTTTTGTAGAGGTCATATTGAATAGGAAAGTTCTTACCCCAAATCTCCGGGTCTTCAGTATCATCAGTAATATCAACCACGCGGAAGAATGTGTCCTTAGATTCTTGTTGTTTCTCAAAGATATTTATTAACAATGCTGTTATCGCTAATGTTGCAATCACCACTAAAACCACAATGATAAGACCTAATTTGTAGGGTATGCTTACATCTTGTTTTGTGATTTTTATCATGTTCTTCCTCCTATATTAGATTAATAGTTAAAATGTCCGACATTAAAGTGGCAATGGATACATTGTAGAGGTTCGCGATGTGCGATGTTGGCATCTATGTTCTGGACAATTTCCTGATGACAATAACGGCAGTTGTTTTCTGCGACCTTTCTATTGAACTCAGTTATTTGGATAGGTTCGTGGAAACCTCCTAATGTAAATGCAACAGCGTGGCGAATACCATTGCGCCCTTTTGCATAGTATTTTGTGAATAAGGTATGTCCTGTATGGCAATCATTGCAGACTGCAACTACATGATGACTTGATTTTATCCATGAATCGTAATAATTATTCATTACATGACAGTTTGCACAAATCTCTGGGTCATTCAATAAATAGGAATATCCGCGTGCATAATAAAAAGTAAAAACACCTATCCCTGAAAGTAATCCCAAACAGATACAAATGGGTATATAAAGTGAAAAACCTGACGCTTCATCATTAATTCTTCGCTCCATACTACCTTACCCATTAAGAATTTGTTTGCTTAAAATCTCTCCCTGAATTGATACAATTATTTTTTCTACTGGTATATTTTTCCCTGTCTGTTGGAGTCCCAATAGCACGATGTTCGGTAGTGCTTGGCAACAGGGAACCTCCATAACAGCAACGGTAATGCTTTGAATATCATTATCCATAAAAATTTGTGCAAATTTGTGGACATACTGTTCTTTAGGGTCAAATTTAGGGCATCCTAAAAGAAGAACCTTGTCCTGTAATAGTTCTCTGTGAAAATTTGAATATGCAGCAGAAACACAATCTGCTGATACTAATAGATTTGCATTTTTAAGATATGGTGCTGTGGAAGGAACAAGTCGAATCTGTATAGGCCAGTGGGTAAGCGTATCTTTCCTTTCTGATTGTGGCTTGAACTGAATCGTAGGACAGGTATATATAGGTTCTTTTGTTTCGTTAAAACTCTGTTGTAATTTGACCAACTCTTCATCAAAAGGTTCTGCTTCTCTTTCTACTATTGAGAGAGCACCAGTAGGGCAATGTGGCAAACATACACCCAATCCATCACAGTATAAGTCAGAAATTAATACTGCTTTCCCATTCACAAGTTTGATAGCACCTTCTGAACAGGCATTTACACATAGTCCACAACCATTACATTTCTCACTGTCAATTGAAATAATTTTTCTAACTAACATCAAACAATCCTTTTGGAATTTATTAAAATATTACCTTATTTAACATACAAAGTCAAGAGGAGACAAATAATTATAATAGTAGTAATCTTATATCTTTTTTTAATTTTTTTGTTTTTGTATTATTTAAGATTAGAATTATGTCAATACATTAGGTCGAGAGAGTTTAAAATCTTCTACTCTTTTTGAAAGCCATTCTCTGTCTAATTCTGGAGATAGATAGAATGTTGGGAAGAGTAAATTGTCCTCTTGTTTAATAATACCCTGTTCTTTAGCAATTTCGGATAATTTTGTATCAGGATAAATGCGAATGCCTATTGTGACCTTCAAGAAGTCGAGTTTTAGTGAATCTGCAAATTCCAGACTTTCTTCAACTGTTTCTCGGGTTTCGCCGGGTCCTCCCAATAATAGAAAACCTGTCCGTTCAATTCCATAATCGGCAAACATATTCGAAACAGTGCGAATGTCTTCCCGTGAAAATCGCTTGTTCAAATTTTTTAACACTTGTTCAGAACCACTTTCAAAACCTAAACTAATCTGTCTACACCCTGATTTTGCCATAAGTTGGACTAAATCTGTATCTATAAATTTGGAATAAATAATACATCGCCATTTTATATTCAATTCTTTTTTCAAAATCTCGTCACATAAATCTTTTGCATAGGTAGGAGGAAGATTGAAAGTATTATCAACAAAGTAAAAATTGCTGAATCCTGCATCAGCCCATTCTTTCAGGTAATTTGTAACATTCTCAGGTGAACGCTTACGAAGGTTTGTTCCTTCAATACTTGGTGTTGAACAATAACTACACATAAAAGGACAACCACGCCTGGTCTGAACAGGTATCCAGATGTCCTGATTTTTAGTTAGCGAGGTAGAAAGAAGTTTTGGACCGGGTAGCGGAAACGCATCCAGATTTTTTGAAACCGTTTTCTGTGGTTTGAAACTATATCCTCTTATATATAGACCCGGTATATTATTTATACTTTGTTTCTTTTCAAGTTGAGATAATAATTCTAAAAAGATAGATTCCCCTTCGCCTTTGATTCCTATATCAGCATTGAGATATTCAAGTGCACTTTCTGGAAATATACTATATCCCGCACCACCTAAAACAATCGGTATATCTGAATTAGAATGGCAAGCTGCAACAATCCCTCGCACTTTATCAAGAAAAAATCGCGGTGACTCTATGTTTTGATTGTCAATATTTCTTACGGTGATACCAATACATTCAGGTTGAAATTCTGCTATTACCTGTCTAACTCGATTTTCAGGATTATCTTCAAACATCAGGTCTATAAAACGAATCTCGTGCCCTGCTTTCTGTGTAGCCGCAGCAACACAACCCAGTCCAATAGGTATCACTGGCATACTGATTTGTTCTGTGTTAGCAGAAATAAACAGAACTTTCATTTTTTCTTTTTATTCTTCTATGATTCTTTCTATACGGTAAACGACCTGATTTATTGGGTCTGGACATCCTATATGAGCCACATCGGGATTACTTTCCCATGGGAAACTTCCTCCATTCTTCATCACCATAATCGCAGGTAATAGAGCAGAAAAAGCACCTAAACACATTCCTGCCGGTGTGGTATTTTCAACTATAAATGTATTACCAACTTTATTACCCGTAGGACACTCACCTTTAACAGATTCGACTGTTATCTTAATTGTTGTTTTTGCCATTTATTTAGCCTTCTTATATCATAGTTGAACCACCGTTCACATGTATATATTGACCTGTCACATAATCGGACAGAGATGATGCTAAAAACACAGCAACACCAGCAATGTCTTCTGGCATGCCAATTCGTCTCAGGGGAGTATATGCGGCTATTTGTTCGTGCATTTCTGCCGGTTGATTAGCAGTAGCATCTGTCTTAATTAGCCCCGGTCCAATGACATTAACCGTGATTCCACTTGGTCCGAGTTCAAGTGCCATTACTTTAGCGATACCGTCTACTGCCGATTTAGCCGCAGCATGCGCAGCAAAACCATACCCGGGAGACCTCGACAATCCACTACTAATGAAAATCAATTTGCCTGATTTATTTTTGAGCATGTATTTTAATACTGCTTGTGAACAATTATAAAGTGCTTGCATTTCGCCGAGAATTTTCGCCTGGATTTCTTCCCAGGTAAGTTCAACAAAAGGCTTGACAGGAAAATTGATATTAGCGTTATTTACCAATACATCTATTCTATTGAATTTGTTGTAAGCAGTATCAACCATTTTATTGACTTCGGTCGCATTTCTGACATCTGCCTTGTAAATTAAACCATCGCCACCATTCTTCTTTATTTCTTCTAATACTTCCTTTGCCTTTTCCTCACTGTTGTTGTAGTTGACAATTACAATTGCGCCATGCATGCCAAGAGCCTTTGCTATACCGGCACCTATTCCTCTGCTTGCACCCGTTACAACTGCAACTTTGCCTTTAAGATTAATTTGCATTGTTTATTCTCCTATTATAATAGTAAATAAATCTTAAAAAATTGAAAAAAATGTCTATGAGATAATTATAAAGGATAAAAATAAATAGAATAAAATAAGTATATAGTTTTGTTTTTTCTACTTGCTAAAAGATTTTAGAAATATATTTAGGCATTTAGCTAAATAACATAATATATCTTTTAGTGCAAGTAGTAAATATCTCTATTTAATATACATATTTTTTGGAATGGACTATACTAATGAAAAATTTGTAGGATTTTTAAATCTTAAATCCTTATTTTACTCAACTATTCTGTGTATGACTTTTTATAGAGTAATAGTTTTATATTGTTATAACTAAATTATTTATTAGAAAATTTTAGTGACCGTCTTAAAAAATCCAATTTTACAAAGAACTGAATATTTATATAAATGCTGTTCTTGCAAAGTCTTATCTTGCGAGTTTAAGAAGATTCTTAGGGTATTTCTTCTGTTTGCCCTCTTTTACTACATATCGGTCGCCAAGATAATTTTGTTGTGCCTTTTCAACAGGGTTCATTTCTATCTCTCGTGATTTACGGGCTTGTCGTCTAGCTTCCCGTACCTCTTCTGCTTTTAACAATCGTTCCTGTACTTTTCTATCGCTTTCCATATAAACATGGTCCAATGTCACCAAAACAGGGAAGGCTGGTCCACTAAACATCAGGTCTGTAACATTTCGCCAGACATCATCCGCTTCTACTCTATTTGTCAGTTCCGTTTTCTCTTGATAAAACTTTGGCTGTTGAGGTGGACAGGAAAACAATATGCCTTTCCAGAAACTATATACCAACTCTGTGGAACCGTTGCGAACACCGCGGGTTGTTTCTATTGTTCCCAGAATGGGTGTATTCATATTTCCTTCAATAAATTTCTCCTTCGTCTGATGTGCAAATGCAGTTATTCCTCGCCAGAACCATTTGTAGGGTCGTAGTGCAGGCTCCTCTGCATTTCCTAATGGACCCACATACGCAGGTTCAATTGCAGAACAAGTAACCGCAAACAGTAAGCCAACGAGCCACATAACTAGTGTAAGCCTTTTCATTATCGTTTCTCCTGTCTTTGAAACTATTTTTATAATCATTGTAGTATAATATATCATTATCTTAACAAAATCTCAACCTATTATAAAACCCTTTACAATATTTTGACAAATGATAAATATTGAAAAATAATTAATCTGTTTATGGAGATAAAGTGCATGTATCGTCCAGAAGTAAAAATTTTAGATGTAACAATTCGTGATGGTGGCTTGATGAACAACTGGGACTTCTCAAAAAATATGGTGAAGGACATTTTTTATGGTTTAGCAGAAGCAGGTGTTGACTATGTTGAATTAGGATATCGTGCAGATAAACGACTATTCTCGCCAAGTGAATATGGTCCCTGGCGTTTTTGTAATGAAGAAGATTTGCGTGATGTGGCTTGTGAGTGCGACACAAAGATATCGGTAATGTGTGATGTAGGCAAAACCAATCTTGATGACTTTATTCTGCGTTCTAAAAGTATTATCTCTATGGTTCGTGTAGCCTGCTATATCTCTGAGGTAGACGAAGGTTTGCGGATTGCACAATATATGAAAGATTTGGGCTATGAGGTCAGTCTAAACCTGATGGCAGTATCTACTGTGGATGAACATCTGATTGACGAGGCACTAAAAAAGATTTCAAAATCAAATGTTGATTTGGTATATATTGTTGATAGTTTTGGATATTATTACTCTGAACATATTCGTTATCTGACAGAAAAATATATCCATGCACTTCCGGGTAAAGCAATAGGTATCCATACACATAATAACCGTCAACTTGCGTTTGCCAATTCTATTGAAGCCTTATTAGCAGGGGCACAATTTGTAGACAGTAGTTTATATGGTATGGGCAGAGCCGCAGGAAATTGCACAACTGAACTACTGCTGAGTTTTCTGGAAAACCCAAAATATGATTTGAAACCTGTTCTGGATTTAATTGAACGATACTTTGTCCCTTTAAAAGACGAATTGAAATGGGGCTATGAACTTCCTTATCTTGTCACAGGTGTATTAAATCAACATCCACGAACAGCACTGGCATATATTAAGGAGCAGAATCAAGGCACTCAACACAGTTTAAAAGAATTCTACGAATCACATATAAAAAATATAAAAACAAAACAAGGGCAAAAATAAAGTTCCGTGATTGGATTTCAATAAAATGGATAATCTTTTCGAGAAATCGGAATCAAAGGACGGTTCTGTAAATGCACCATTAGCACGGCGGGTCAGTCCACGCACGCTTGACGAGTTAATAGGACAAGACGCAATATTGAGCCAGGGAAAAGCCTTACGCCGTGCTATTGAAAGTGATTCTTTAACCTCACTAATTCTTTGGGGTCCTCCCGGAACTGGTAAAACAGCCTTAGCTCGAATTATTGCACGACGCACACATGCCTATTTTGAGCCAATCAATGCGGTCATATCTAATGTCCGTGAACTACGCACCATTTTAGAGAAAGCCCGCTATCATTTGCAGAGGGAACATCGTAAAACGATAATGTTTATAGATGAGATTCACCGTTTCAATCGTGCCCAGCAAGATGCACTATTACCCGATGTAGAGATGGGAAATGTTATCCTCATTGGCGCAACTACCGAAAATCCATATTTCAGTATTGTCTCTCCATTATTGTCCCGTTCTCAGGTTTATAGATTTGAACCCCTTTCAGAAGAGAACATTATCCTTATATTACAAAGAGCCCTTCATCATCCTCAACGCGGTTTTGAGGGATACAATATTATCATTGATGATGCCGCTTTACATTTCTTGGCGAAATATGGCGAAGGAGACGCAAGGCGTTCCTTAAATGCACTTGAACTGGCTCTATTAACTGCACCTCGAAAAGAAAAAAACATTATCATTGATTTAAACCTTGTTCAGGATTGCATATCAGAAAAACTTTTGCATTACGACAGAACCGGTGATGAACATTATGATATTGCTTCTGCTTTCATAAAAAGTGTTCGCGGTAGTCATCCAGATTCTGCTCTATATTGGATGGCACGAATGCTTGAAGCAGGAGAACCGCCTCGATTTATTGCACGGCGTCTATGTATTTTAGCCTCAGAAGATATTGGCAATGCCGACCCAATGGCTCTGGTCGTGGCAGTTTCCGCATGGGAAGCCACAGAATTTATCGGCATGCCTGAGGCACGAATTATCCTGGCACAAGCCGTGACCTATCTTGCTTGTGCCCCGAAGAGTAACGCGTCTTATCTGGCTATTGAAAAAGCAATGGAAATGGTTAAATTACAAACGACTGTTCCTGTTCCACAAGCCTTGCGAGACACACATTATCGCGGTGCTGAAATGTTAGGGCATGGGATTGGCTACCAGTATCCGCATGAAGCAGAAGAAGGTTATATTCCACAGGATTATGGACTTCCGCGTGGCGTGTTCTATCATCCATTACCTCGCGGGACAGAACAAATCTTTCTACAACGACTCAAACACTGGGAAGAGATGGATAAACAAAATCCAGATACAAGTGGCTCACAGAATATAAAAGAAGAAACTGAACAGAAAAAACAAGAATGAGTGAAGAATTGCCAAAAAGAAAAACATGGAAACCATTTCTATTAGGCTGCTTGTGTGGAATATTTATAACCTTATTACTTATCATTTTAGGTATATTAGTAGGTTCTCATACATTAAAATTCCAGATGGCAAAATGGGAACGCTCCTCACTAAAAACACCAAGAATACAAACATCTGACATATTCGACTTTTCTGCTATTGGTGTAGATATGGATGGCAAACAAGTTTCTTTCAATGATTTCAAGGGCAAGCCAATATTTATATTAGTATGGCATCCCGAATGCATTCATTGCCTTTCTACCTTGATGACAGTACAGAACCTCTACAAATCGCTTAACAATTTCGATGTGCCTGTGCTTGCCCTGACAGAAGGAAAATTAGAGGATATAAAAAAGGTAAATGGCGAATTAAACTGCACCCTTCCTATGCTTCAAGTAAAAGGAACATTTGTAAAAAGTCTATGTGGAGATAATGTCCCTTGTGGACTGGTTATTAACCAACAAGGAAAAATCATTTATCGTTATACCGGCAGTGCAGACTGGGGCAGTGAAGAAATAGCGAATTATCTTATAACCCTTCAGCAAAATTAAAAATTTGTCAAATCTCTACTATCATTCATGGAAAAAGTCCTAAAATAAAAGAAAGAAGTTTTAAAAAACAATGTATATGGATTAAATGTAATTATTATTCACTTCTTATTTTTTGAGAATAAACTATATAGGCTATATTTAATCCCTGACGCATATATTTCACCGTATTGTTTTTATAACATAAATTTCACTATGATTAATATTCATAGATTTGTGGTTATTTTATAATAATCCTATGCTCTATAGTCCTCTGGTAGTTGTTGAAAAATAAGAAGAATATGGAGAAATAGAATGGAAAGAAAAATATTAAAGAATAAACCACTTATGGAAGCAATATTTGAGATACGGTGAGAATTAAAAGAAGTATCGTCAGGAATAAAAATAGACCCATATTATAAAATACTAATTGGTAGAATATATGATAGGGTAAAAGAGGAATATCCTTTTCTTGAACAACTACCTACATCGGCTATACCTGATGAGATTGCAAGATACATAGTTCAATATAGGTTTTGAAAGGCTGAAAACAAATGGCCTCTTATTCAGATAGGTCCTGGAATCATTACCTTAAATGATACCGATGAATATATTTGGGAAGATTTTTGGAGAAGGATTTGTCATATTTTGAGTGTGCTTTTTGAATCATATCCAGATGATAATTTGAGAATTAACTGGTTGTCATTAAGGTATATTGACGCTATTGAATTTAGTTATTATGAAATAAAAAGAGGACTTCTATCATTAAATGCTACAAATAAAACAAAAAAAGTTTAATATGATATGTAATTTGTTAGAAATCCTTCTTCTGGATAATATAGATATTTTTGAAAAAGCCTCAGAAATTTATGCCCTTCTTAAAAATAGGGGGAAACTTATTCCAGATGCAGACATACTTATTGGAGCGTCAATATTAACGAATAATTATACCTGTGTTTCCGATAATACTAAACATTTTAAGCGAATTAATGGGCTGAATTTAGAAAATTGGCTGAGGTAAAATAATATAAATGTCCTTTTTACACAGGATTAAATTTTTGTTACTGTCTACTAGAAAGCTAGGAAAATAATTTTATTATCTGGGGTGTTAAAAATAACAATCTTTTTTGAATAACTGCTTTCATAGAAGTATGGCTTTAGAAATTCTCAAATAGCAGTTCCTTGATATTATGAAGAACATGATTACAACTCATTAAGAGAAAAATATATAATCATATTTTTAATCTGTATTTCCATAAAATAAAAAAGAAAATAGAACATTAGTGAAAGGATGATATATGCACTTGAGAATTAGAATGATTTGTTCAGTGGTTATTTTAAGTTTTTTGTTAGGGGCGAGTGTGGTTTCTGCTTTTGATTTGCCTGTGGATTCATTGGGTCCAATTACTGCACAAATTGTGGGTCCAAGTGAAGTAACAGAAATAGGCAAACCTTTCTCTATATCTGTTAAGATAGAAAATAAGGAGGATAATCCAGTCGAAGGCACAGTTAAAATTGGGGTGATTGATGATTGGGTGGCAGAACCTTCCGATTTGCCCTTTACCCTGAATAGCAAGGGAGATGCAACATTAGAGTTTAAAATTACACCTGGAACCCATACTTATAATGCTCTTTATCCTATTCATGCCTATATTAACTACAAACTTGATAACAAGGAGTGTCAACTTCATCCAATTCTTATACTTCAAGCCAATATTCCTGACCCGCCTAAACCCAATTTGTCTGTTCCCTGGAAACCTTATGAAATATATCCTAATAGTGCAATTTCTTTAAATGGACTTCAGATTTATAGGGTAGTTTTGCGAGTTTTTGGAGAGGGACCACAAATTGTAGCCGTAGGGAATACTGGTAGCGATATGCGAACTAAGGCAGGTTGGTATAATGGCGGTAAATATGCAAGAGGGGATATGAGGAGAGCGATTGAAATGCACCCGCCATGGTTTAATAATCTTACAGGAACGATTTATACAGAATTTCCCATCAAATTGCCCGAGAAAGGACCAATTACACTTAAATTTGCAAACGCTATAAGAGATAATGTTTCTCCTGAACCCCCGAGTGATGGTGTGACCTTCCGAGTGCGTATTCTTCCCTTCTCTGCTCCCGATGGAGATGAAGGTGAAATCGTTTATGAGAAACATACTACTGCAAAGGTATGGGAGGATGGTGAAGTTGATTTGAGTAGATTTGCTGGTCAGACAATCCGTATACAGTTGGAGTCTCATCCCGGACCTCAGAATAATACAACTTGTGACCATTCATACTGGGGTGAACCTATATTGAGTATTGGGACGCCTGCCCAGAGAGGGAGTTTTCCACCATCAATGGATACACCTTCATATAATTTAGGAGTTATAAAAGTTGGGAATAATGATTACGAGATTAAAATTTGGGAAGGGAAAAGGGGCATTCTTGATTCTATTATTGGATTCATAAGTTCTGACAAACATCTTTTTATAGATGGTTTTAAGGTAAAGGTGCTGAATGATGATTTGAATGATTTGTATTCCGTGAGTCAGGTTAAAGACATTCAGAAAAGTGAACAGGATAAGCACCTTGCTTATAAGTATTCATTTTCAAGTTGGATAGGAGATTTTGACTTGCTCTCAGATATGTGGATTGAAAACAATTTATTACGGGTCAAGTTCTGGTTGGAGAATATTCCAAAGCCGCAGCCATGGTTTGCTATATACCTTGAAGATGTTTCACTGGGCAAATGGAGTGAGCATGCGAGTAAAATATATGCTGGTGCAGGGAATGTCCTTATTGAACCTGAGGCTTTCAATCTCTGGTTTGAAGGACATCAACTTTCTACATCCTTCGTTGGTTTTGATTTTACTAATGGTTTATCCATAGTGGAGGGAGTTGATGCAGTTCCTCAAAACCTGGAAGTAACCCCTGAAAATCAAATTTACACCCTTCACACTCCACATACTCAAACAATTTCTATTATTCCATCAATGAGTAGTTGGGAAGGTGCGAAAATATGGCGAAATATAAACCATCTTTTCCCAGCAGGTGGGATTCAGAATCTGACAGGTCGTTTTGTTTTTGACCTTTGGGGAGGAAAATACAAAGATAGTGCAGAAAAATTGGAGCGTTCTTTCATTTATGGTCTGACTGATTCAGTAGTAGTCTGGCATAACTGGCAAAGATGGGGTTATGACTATCGTCTTCCTGATGTATATCCACCAAATCCAAAGTTTGGCACCGTTGAAGATTTTCTTTACCTGGCTGAGACTTGTAAGAAACACGGAGTATTGTTTGCACCTCATGACAATTACATAGACTTTTATCCAGACGCAGAAGGTTATTCTTACAATAAAATAGCCTTTACACGAGAAAGGATACCCATTAAAGCATGGTATAATGCGGGTAGAGAGGCACAAGCCTATCGCTGGCGACCTGACCAGATTTTTCCATTTATTGAGCGAAACCTGAAACTTATTAAAGATGGATTTTCTCCCACTGCATATTTTATTGATGTCTGGTCTTCTACCTGTCCTCATGATTACTGGACTGATGATGGCAACTTTTATACACGACTTTATACAATAGATGTTTGGAGAAAATCTTTTGAATGGATAAGAAATTTTCTTGGAAATAATGCTCCACAAATTTCTGAAAGTGGGCACGACCAATTGATTGGTTGGCTTGATGGTGCACAGACAAATCACCTGCGGGTTGATATACCACCATCGGGTTATTATGGTTGGGCTGTTTGGGCAATTCACTGTAAAGATTCTGAGCGTATACCATGGTTCGATACAGCACATCATAGTAAATTTGTATTACATGGTGCTGGTTATGAATCACGCTATTCCGCAGGGCTGGATACACACCTCCACGGAATATACAGTGATGATTATATCTGCACAGAAGTCCTCACGGGTCATCCGGCTATGGTTCCCGCACCTTTTGGCAGAGATGTTATTCGCAAATACTGGCTACTACACGACATTATGCAAGCACTTGCGCTAAAAGAGATAAACAATGTTCAATTTATAGATAGCGATATTCATAAGCAATTTATTCAATGGGATAATGGTGCTGAAGTTTGGGTCAACAGGGGAGATAGAGACTGGCAGATGGAAGGACGCACACTTCCTCAATATGGTTTTTATACTTATATACCGACAAATGAAGGAACAATAGAGACAGCCATAGAAAAGAAGGATGGAGTGATTGTTGATTGGTCTCGTTCTCCATCTATGATATTTGTCAATGCCAGACCACCATTAATTGAGAGAGTTCCGATTAGGGTAAAGGTTTCTTCTCTAAAATATAAAGGAAATAGACAAGCCGATGTGGAACTTCAATGGGAAGCCGAAAAACCCTTATCGGAAGAGATGTCTATATTTGTCCATTTCGTTGATAGAACAGGTAATATAATATTCCAGTCAGGGAACAATGTCCCTATCCCTACAACCCAATGGCAGGGGACTATCAAAAGTTCAGGTAGTTTCTTTATCCCTGAAAATATTAAAGTGGGTGAAGAATTTGAGATAAGAGCAGGGTTATTCAATCCAGCCACGGGAGCAAGGGCACAATTAGACGGATTTGATGATGGCACTGTGCGTATTCGTTTAGGAAAGATTCAATTAGAAGGTGATGAAAATAATATCCAGAACATAACATTTACACCGATAGAAGGGGAAGACCCAATTTTGGCAAGGTTGAACCTTAACAAGAAAATGATAGATTTCGGTAATATTATTACTAATGGTGCGGCAAGACTGACTTATGACGGAAATGATATTCTCATAACTCCTCTTCCTGATAGTCCTCAATTTGAAATGAGGCTTCTTTGGGATAAACTACCCTGGCAGTTAAAAAAGGCGGAAATGGTTGAAGAACTCAATGACAAAGGAACTATCTTATCTAACTATAGCCTTCAATGGGAGAATAATGTTGCAGTGCTTACTATCAGACCCGGTGTCTTTGCTTATCGGTTAAAGTAAGAAAACTTTCAATAAAATTATATCTGGGAATAGAATTCCGAGTTGAACATATTGTCAAAATGTGGATTCATTTATGAATTATTATGAAACAAAGAGTTAATGATAACTGTCTAAAGGTAAGAAATGTGAGGAGAAGTAATAAAAAGTTACCTCAATTTTATATTAAACTGAATAAAAATTAAGAGAGGTTAGTCTTCTTGTGTTTAGAAAATACCTGTCCTGGTTTTTTGAGGGGTTCCAAAAACGGACCCTGCTCCAAAGTCTTTTTACCGCTCTTTTTGTTTTATTGGCGGTGCAACTGTTTACTATTGGCGTGTTAAGTGAGCGGTTGCCTATAGAAGTTTCCCGTCCATATTATCAAGAAATGAAAATTTTTACTTTTGAGCCGAGAGAAAAATTGACTATAGATAATGTAGATGGTGCAATCAATATCACTCCAAGTAAGGGTTCAAAGATAATAATTAATGCAGATATGCGTGGCTATCCACGACGATTTAAAGATAGGGAAAAGGTAAACAAATTTTCAAAGCAATTGTTTCAGATTATAGAAAGTGAAAGCCATATTTCAGTAGAGACAGAACCACATTCCCGTCCTGATGGTGTTGAATTTCGAATAGATTACCAAATTACTGTTCCTGAAGGAATAGACCTGGAAATTAATATTACAGGCAAAGGTAGTGTATATATAACGGCAGGTGTAAAAGATGTGTCAATACATTCTAATCAAGGGGATATTACTATAATCCAACCACAAGGTAATATATTTGCACAAACTATATTGGGAAGAATTGATATTAGTAATATCAAAGCCTCTGCAGAAATTCAAACTATCAATGGTGCTATTTATGCAACAGTGGAAAAAGGAAAAATAAAAGCCAACTCCGTAAATGGTAATATTCAAACTACATTGTTAAGTGAGGAAATAGAAACTTGTGATTTAACCGTTACTAATGGTAACATATCCCTAATATTACCCGAACTGTTTTCATCGAAGATTATGGCTAAAACCTATCGTGGTTATATAAGTTCTGAGTTTCCACTTGGGGATATTACTCCGGGAATGCAAGTTCGTCAAATAGAAAAACAGATAGGAAAGGGAGTTGCTGATTTGAAATTGTTGTCTATGAATGGCAAAATATTAATATCACGGTTGATTCAGTAGAAACCGCAAGAAATAAATAAAGGTCATAATATTGTAGAGACAAGGAAAACTAAATGTTTAAATGGTTAAGTTCTTTTCCGCATTCGGGTAGTGCAGTAGCGGTTTACCCAGGTATTGCGGAAAAAGGAGAAGATGTTTCTGAACTAGAACTGGTTCAGAAAAGTCGGCAAGGAAATACAGAAGCCTTCGCAGAGTTAGTCCGAAAACATCAACAAATTGTGTTTAATATCGCATATCGTTTTATGCGAGATACAGAACTTGCAGAAGATATGGCTCAGGAATCATTCATTAAAGCATTCAAACATATCAAAGGCTTTCGTGGTGATTGCACATTTTCCACTTGGTTATATCGAGTTACTTGTAGCGTTTGTTTAACAGAACTGAACCGGAGAAAAAAAAAGTTAGAAGTTGAATTACAGCCGAATACTCCTGCTGGAAGTATAGAGAATAAGGTTACCGAGCAAGAAATTGCTGAAAAAGTGCGAGAATGTGTAACTCGCCTTTCAGACCGATATTCTACTGTTTTAACCCTTTATTATTTAAATGGTATTTCGTATGAAGAAATTGCAGAAATTATGGGTATACCAGTAGGAACATTAAAAACATGGATGTTTCGTGCCCGTAAACAATTACGGAAAATTGTAGAAAAGGAGATATTCCCCAATGGTAGAGATTCATCATGAAGACGAATTGGATTCGTTTATAGAATCGGTATTGAGAGATGAAAAACTTATACCGGTACCTGTAACATTGCATTCTAATGTTGTTAAAAGATTAAAATTGCATGAACTAAAAGAACGGGAAAGAATTCGTTTCCGTTATCTTATGGCGGGGTTTGTTGTCACAGTTCTGACAATTATTTTAGGTGTTATATTTTCCATATCTTTCTATAAATGGTCTGTTATGTTCTGGTACGGTTCGGACGCAGGGTGGGGCTATTGGGATTATTGCCAGACTACATTCCAGACTTTCTGGACAAAGTATCAGGGGTCTTATTCTCTTTTATTAACCTTAGGTACCGCTATAACCACATTACTTGTTCTGGTTTCTCCATGGGTAAAATCCCACAAAATGTAAGATATAAAATGCATCCAAATTGTTTTATAGAACATCCTTTTACAAAAAAATATTTGTTTGTTTTATCCTTTTATAAGTATCCTTCGTTATAATATATACAATTACTTGTATATTATGATAAGAAAATGGAGATTTAATATATTTTATGAGAGATAAGATTTTTTTGTCTCGTGGTATAATCGAGGCAATAGTTATATTAGTCCTACTTGTTGGAATTGGGATAACCATTGCTTTCTTGTTTGCACCTCAAAAGCCTGAAGCACCACCACGCTCAAATATTTCCTACGAGGATAAACCACCCTCAAATACTTCAAAAACGGCGGGACAATATGATGAAGTCCTTCCAGAAGTAAATCCACCACCTATTGAAGAACCAACAAAAAAACAATCTTCCCAGACTGCTCCAACTACTGAAGGAATATCAGATACTCAACCTATATCGGAATTAAAAGAATTTTCAATTGTTGTAAAGGTTATTGATGGCAGAACAAATCAACCTATAAACGGTGCAAAAGTCATATTAGCAAGTGCAATTACATCAAGGCGAGGTCCAAAAGTTCAAAATGTTGGAGTTCCTTTAACAGGTCGCACTCGTATCGAGCCATACACAATAAGGGGTCCATTTAACACAGATAAAGAAGGAAGAGCCTATCTCCTTGTATATAACACAGATATTGCTCAATTCAAGCGTGAGAATATTCGTATTATTGTAAAATCAGGCGATTATGCTCAGGGGGAAGAGGTATTACCTGAGATTAAAGAAGATAAGCCGATAGAAATAACAGTCTCACTTTACAAAGGTGGGACTATTGAAGGTAAAGTTATTGAAGAAGGCACAGGTGAAGGTGCAGGAGGTGTTAAAATCCTTATTGATGAAGGTTCAAATCCATTTGCTGAACAGGGGAAAACAACCCCATCTTCATCTGTAATAAGTGATGAAAAGGGCAATTTCCAGATAACAGGACTTATTCCTGGTACCTATGGATTATATGTTTCGATTGAAGGGACACCGTATTTACCAAGTAAGAAAGAATTTCCATATAAAAAGGTTGCTATCACTTCACCGCAAGATGTGCAAAAAGGGATTATATTCAAAGTTTCTCCTGCAGGAATGATTTGGGGATATGTTTTAAATATGTCTGGTGAGCCTGTTACTGGTGCAGAACTTATGCTTACAACCTCACAAAGCATCTTTTCACAAGCAGTAAATGCCCTGCTTACTCGGGAAGCTCCGAATACAACGACATCTGACGACACTGGCTATTATGAAATGGGGGGTGTTCCTCTCAATCAAGAATGGCGATTGTATGTAACTGCGGGTGGTCCATATACACCACAATTAAGTGATGTGTTTGCCTTAACTCCGTCTTATCGTGTTGTCCGTGTAGATGTCAATGTATTTGATGGCACTTCGGTTTCTGGCTTTGTTCGTGATACTTCTGGGAATCCTGTGCCTAAAGCAGAGATTGTTTGTATGCCTGAGTATAGTGCTATCTTTTCACCCCTTGACCAGCCAACGACCTTCCGTAATGTAACTACACAAGAAGACGGTTCATATTCCATCACAGGAATTCCACAGGGTAATTACCAACTTTTAGCATGGAAAGCAGGCTATAAAGTACCTTTCTCCGGTGTAAAATTTGCCAGTGATGGATTTTCAAAACTTGGTGGCATTAATATCACATTGGAACCTGTTGAACCTGGTGAATTTTCTGTATTTGGAAAAGTAACTAATCCGCAAGGAGAACCTTTAAGTGGAGCAGAGGTTAATTTAGAAGGTGTTTCTACGGTCGGTTTCCAATCAGAAAAGCATTCAACAACAACAGATAGCAGTGGTAATTATCGGATTGATGGCGTCAATATAGGCTACTATGAATTGAGAGTTTCCTATCCCGGTTATGTAACTCGCACATTATACAGTGTTCGGTTTAACCAGCCTACAGATGTAATATTACAGACCTTTGGTGTTATTCGTGGACAGGTATTAGTAAAAGAAACCAATTCACCATTAGAACAACCATTTACTATCAATGCAGCACCTGCACCTTTTAGCGCAGATTCTTCTGGTGATATCGCTCTGGCACAATATACAACCGAACCAACCGAATCCTCATTTACAAATCCAGAAGGGAAGTTTGAACTTCAGTTGGGTCCTGGTGTTTTTGAACTCACAGCAAGTTCAGAAGAATATGTAGAAGGAAAATCGCAAGTTATGGTACAAGAAGGTCAAACTGCGGATGTGCAGATTTTTGTATCAAAACAAGGTGCAGTTGTGGCTGGAAAAGTAACTATTCGCGGTAGTGGAAATCCACAAGGGACAAGTGTGTATTTAATTCAATCAACCTCAGAAACCGAAGCCATGACTAGAGCCCTTCTTGGCGGAGAACTTTCTGGTGGTAAGATGCAAGTAGTCGGTGAAGATGGGGTATTCCGCTTTGAATCTGTTGCTGAGGGGGATTATGTTATTATTGCACAGCACGAAGGCTATGCCATGGGCAGTAGTGGTCCCATTACACTTCAAGCAGGACAACATTTAGAAAACATTACTATAACTATGGGTTCAGGTGGAGGTCTGGAAGGGCATGTATATATTGATGGAAATATTGCACCCAATGCCCTCGTGATTATTTTGGGTCCCGGTGGAACTAAAACTACCAATACAGATGAAAGTGGTTATTATTTTTTTGATGGATTAACCAGTGGCATTTATCAGATGGTAGCAGTGCCGGTAGGCTCCACGCCCACTGATGTTGACAATATAAATATGAGTGGACTATTTGAAAGCAGAGGTGTCCCCGTAGAAGTAAAGGAAGGACAAACCACTCGATTTGACTTTGGTAGAATGGGTGGAATACGAATAGAAGGACATTCCAATCCATCTCCACCAATTGGTGGGGTTGCTTTACTACGACCGCCAACAGGCCGCCCATTTGCATTTGGACAGGTTGTTAATATGGATGAACTTGTAGGCAGTATGAGCACAATGGTAAATCCTTTGGGAGGAACATTTGTATTTGAGGATGTCCCCACAGGCGAATGGGAATTAGATATTTATTATGTGCAATTTGGTCGTGGGGTGCGATATGTTTACAGCACTGTAATTGTAGTTAAAGGTGACGAACCTGTTATGAATGTTGAGTGTATGGTTCGATTATAATCTAATCCAATTATCCATAAGGTTGAAGCAAGTGGCTTTTATTAAGGTTGAAAATTTAACTGTAACTTATAGCAATAATATTGCAATTAATGATGTATCCTTCTCGTTAGAGCGTGGTGTAATTGGTCTGATGGGTCCGAATGGGGCAGGGAAAACAACCTTGATTCGCACCTTTCTGGGATTTCTCAGACCTGTAAAAGGAAATATCGTTATTGCGGGATACTCGTTGCCAAAAGATATTTTAAAAGTTCGTGCTATCTCGGGATACATTCCAGAGCGTGAAGTAGTAAGTCCAAAGGTCACAGCTGTCAGTTTTCTGGTATATTGCGGTAGATTGGTCGGCATGTCCTATGTGGACGCTTTGGAACGGTCGCACGAAGTATTGAACTATGTAGGATTGCAAGAAGCACGATATAGACCCATGCAGACTTATTCTACAGGAATGTTACAACGAGTAAAGTTGGCACAGGCTATTTTGCATGACCCGCAAATTTTAATATTAGATGAACCTACTAATGGTTTAGACCCCGATGGTAGATTAGAAATGCTGCAACTAATAAAGGAGATTTCCGAACAGCGGAGCGTTACTACAATATTATCTACTCATCTTTTACCTGATGTTCAGGATTTATGTTCACAAATTATTGTGTTAAATAAAGGTAGTCTTGTATTCTGTGGAAATTTACAAGCCCTTATAGACAGTCATGCAAATCATTATGAGATTACAGTTCAAGAGCCTATAGAACCATTCAAAGAAGAATTAAGCAAAATAGGCGTTGAATATCAAGAATTACCCCGAGGTATATTATCAATACACCTTCATAATAACCTGTCTCGTGAAGAGATTTTTCGATGTGCTCAACGGGCAGGCACAATCGTGCGTTCTTTTGTTCCAACTGAGGGTAGTCTTATTAACCTATTTCAGACCACTGCAGAAAAAGTAGAGGTAAATTAAACTATGCCAGTATTTTCATTTTCTTATAGACCCTTTGAGGGGAAGTATATTCGTCGGTTTCGTTGGTGGGTTGTCTTTCTTGAAGAGGTGCGGCTCTGGAATCGTTCTCGTATTTTCATTGTGCTTTTTATATTAGGTATGTTGCAGCCTATTGCACGATTCATCCAGATTATCTTGTATAACGCCGCTATACAGGACCCCAATCATCCGCTGGCTCCACTCATTCGTTCCGTAACATGGATAAAAGTGGATAATGAATTATATTTTCACTTTATTCGCTTACAGGCACCCCTTGTCCTGCTTATTTTGCTATATGTGGGTGCAGGAGCAATTTGTGCAGACCGGAAAAATCGCCTATGGGATATTTATTTTTCTAAACCTATACATTGGTATGACTATTTACTGGGTAAATTGTTATCTGTTGTTTTCTGTGGTTTTTCTTTAACCTTTTTCCCAGCACTTATACTTATGCTAACTGATTATACCACTAAAAAGAGTTCCACATGGTTAGGGCTAATCAGTTATTTCCCTATAGTCTCTGATAGTTTGTTTTTCTCTTTAATATTAGTCCTTCCTATTGCGTTAGGAATTATCGCAGCATCGAGTATCTTCTCAACTGAAAATATAACTGTGATTAGTATAGTAACTCTTATTATTGCAAACACCTCATTGGCAGGACTACTATCCAATTTTATGAGAGATGGGAATTATATGCAAGTTTCATTACCTGTAGCTATCTATTTTATGGGACAGAGAGTTTTCAATATTGACCGAAACATCTTTTTCCGCACAATGGATGATATTAATGTTACAGGAATGTTTCTATATATAGTCTCCTGTTGTGTTCTATTTTTACTGATAAGTATTATACAGGTGCGGAAAGCAGAGAAAGGTTAGCAAGTGGATGCACAAATAGAGACAAAAGAACTTTCAAAATGGTTTGGAGAGGTTGTTGCATTAAATAATGTATCCGTCCAGATACCTTCAGGCGTAGTGGGTCTACTAGGACCAAATGGAGCAGGAAAATCTACATTTATCAAATTAGCACTGGGACTTTATCGTCCCAGTCGTGGTGAAATTCGGATTTTAGGAAAGAAACCACGCAATAATTTCCAGATTCTTTCAATACTTGGATATTGTCCAGAGATGGACCATTTTGTAGAAGAAGTCAGTGGCTTTGAATTTTTATATTGGTTAGCAAGATATTCCGGCTATCATCCAAAAGCAGCAAAAAAGCGAGTAGGAGATGCATTAGAGCGGGTTCACATGGTAGAGCGAATGTATGACCCGATTTCTACCTATAGTAAAGGTATGCGTCAGCGCATTAAAGTGGCTCAATCACTTCTTCATGACCCACAAATATTATTTTTAGATGAGCCTATGAACGGATTAGACCCAACTGCACGCGAAGAATTATTCCATTTAGTTATCGGCCTTGGGAATGAAGGGAAAACGGTTGTTTTTTCGAGTCATGTCCTTCACGAGGTAGAACGCGTAACCGATACTGTAATCCTGATTTATAACGGTAGAGTATTGGCTCTTGGAAAAATACGCGAAATAAGAGATTTGATTCAAAACCATCCTCGCACCATTGTCATTGAAACAATGGAGCCCAAAAAGGTTTATCAATTGTTAAGTTCTGATTCAAACATTACTAGTGTTAACTTTGACACCCAATTCCTGACCGTGCATACTCTTGACCCATTACAAACTTTTAAATGTATTAATGAAATTATTTTAGAAGGGAAAATCCCAATATTTAGTTTCCACTGTGCAGATGAAGATTTGCAATCTGTATTCCAATACTTAATCTCAACCCATATACCACGAGGACTGTAATAAACATTATGGGGATACAAATCAAAAAGATAAGCAACCTATATTTAGATACCAAGACTTCATTTTATCATGCCTTGACTATTACTTTACGCCGCGACCGTTTCCTGTTAATGTCTGCTATCTGCGTTTTACCTGTGGTTATACCTGTCTTTGTTGCTCTATTTTCAAGAACAGTGTTTCGTGAGAGTGGTTTAGATATTTTTATTCGCCTTTCCGAACAGATTTATGTCCACACATTAACTCCATTGTTGGCTTTATTTATTGGTTTAATTGGTATTCGGGAGGAGGTAGATTCGTTAACAATAATATACCTGCTTACAAGACCTGTATCGCGCCTTGCCTGGGTAATAGGTAGATTTCTTGCCTACATGCTTATTGCAAGTTTTTTATTAGCAATCGGGATATTATTTACTTTCATTGCTTGCGTTGTTCTGGGAAGTATTCATATTGATTCCATAGGTATCGGCATGATGTCGCGGTATATTGGGGTTGGCATTATGGGCTTGTTGGGATATGGAGCCATCAGTTTTATGTTAGGTTGTGCCACCAATTATCCAATTATTATCGGGGTAATATTGTTTTTTGGATGGGAGAAAGCGGCAAATTTTATTCCAGGTATTGCTGATTTCTGGACAATTCAAAAATATTTAGATTCTATGTTTCCTGTCCTTGCTTCTCAACGATACAATAGAGCAGTTATGACTGTGCTTGGAAGTTTTCAAAAAGAACTTTTCTTTGTTAGTCCATTACGGGCAGTAATTACTATATCTGTCATATCTGCTATCTTTATTTTTCTCGCAATTTGGTTTGTCTTATGGCGCGAATTTACCAAAGACCGAGTCGTAGGTGCACGATAAGTCCCATATAAAAGTTTCAATTTCTATATCACAATTGTTTTTGACCCGTTCACTAAAAATCCACTTATCTTTCTTGTTATGCTGAATCAATATATTAATCGCAAATACTAATGATTCTGTAATTTTTTAGCAAATAGCAACAATTTTCTATAATCTTATAGTAATATATTTCCTCAGAAGCATATTATAGCTATTTTATGTAATAATCGGATTTTATTAAGGATGGATTTATATGTTTGTGAATATTAAAAAATTAGGGGCGTGTGAAATATCTTCGCCCTTGCAAACTCAAAAAGACAAAGTAGAAAAAGATTTGATATTTGTAAATGATACTACATTTATCCCTGCAACTATTGAATATGACAGTCAAGAAATGGCTTTTCCAATGGAACAAATCTTCTTTGAAAAAGCAGGTCCGCGTGATAAGATATTTTTTAAACCTAAGGAAACGATAGCAGGAATTGTAACATGTGGAGGGATTTGTCCCGGGCTTAATAATGTAATTCGTTCTGCTGTAATAGAACTCTGGTTTAATTATGGAGTGCAAAAAATATGGGGGTTTCACTACGGTTATGAAGGGTTAAATCCAGAAAAGAATTTGCCACCTATTACCCTTGACCCAGAGATTGTTGACGAGATACATGACGAAGGAGGAACGATATTAGGCACATCTCGAGGACCACAAGACCCTGAGAAAATGCTTGATTATTTGCGGTCATTGGGAGTGAACATACTTTTTTGTGTTGGTGGTGATGGAACACATCGGGGCGCACATCAACTATTCCTCACATCGCAAAAAAATGGTTATCCAATTTCAATTATTGGTATCCCCAAAACAATAGATAATGATATCCTTTATACTTCCCGAACCTTCGGTTTTAATACAGCAATTGGAGAGGCGAGGAAAGTCCTTATATGTGCACATACAGAAGCCAAATCAGTTTTATATGGGATAGGTCTAGTTAAACTTATGGGTAGAGATTCAGGCTTTGTGTCTGCTTATGCAACCCTTGCAAGTCAATTGGTAAATTATACCATTATTCCTGAAATTTCCATAACTTTAGAGGGCGAAGGTGGCTTTCTCCCCTGGCTCCAAGAACGACTCATTACAAGAGAACACGCACTCGTTGTAGTAGCAGAGGGCGCAGGTTCAGATTGGATGATAGACAAAGAAAAACAGAGAGACGCTTCTGGAAATATTATTTATCCTGATGTCGGAAAATTTTTAAGGGATAAAATCATTGACCATTTCAAAAATCAGCAAATACCTATTCAGATGAAATATTTTGACCCCAGTTATTTAATTCGTAGTGTTCCTGCAAACGCAGAAGATTCTGCTTTTTGTGATGCTTTAGCGCGGAATGCTGTTCATGCAGGAATGACAGGTAGAACAGGTTTCACAATTGGATATATACATAATCAGTTTGTTCATATACCGATAGAAATGGTTATCAAAGGCAGAAAAAAAGTTGACCCGCGTGGAACCCTCTGGCAATCAGTTATTGCCTCCACAGGACAACCCAATCTGTGAGATATTATTCAATTGCAAAACTGACTAATGGAAATGAGTAAAACTAAATTATGCACTTTTGTCACCAATATCCACTAAAAATATAAAAATTTTTTTCAAAAGATATAACATAATCTATATAAGAGTTGGTTTTTACATTTGTTACACTATAAAATATGGTTATAAAATTAATTGTAGTAACAATTTTAGACTCTTAAAAAAAGGAAAAAACACTATGACACAGGAAAACAAACATTCACATCCACAGTTTTGCTGTGGCTGCCTTCATGACTTAACGCAGATAAACATGGCTCGAAGAACATTCCTCGCTGCGGTAGGTGGAACAGCAGTCGGAGCAAGTGCCATTTTATCAGCCGCAGAGACTTCCTCTTCCTCTGCTAATGTAACAATGGAATATCTGGAGAAACCGATTGCTTCTGCAAAGAAGAAACCGTTAGTTGTTCAGCCCATATTCACTTATCACTTGTATCAACGACAGGAACAAACTAGTTGGCGTTCCTGGGGTGGCTTTCACACGAAGGAGGATGTGCAAAAGGAATGTCAGCAAATTGAAAAGGAATTGGCTGAAATGAAACAAAAGGCTGAATTCCCTCTGGAGATTTTGCCTATAATAGCAGTAGATACACCATCAGAAGCCGAACAGGCTCGCAATGTCGCTGCGGATGTGGCAATTGTTTATGGTGCTATGGGTGAAATAGATTCCGTATTCAGTGACAACAAACATCATATCGTTTTTGTTAGACATCGCACTGGTCCGGCATATCTCTGGTATGAAATTGTTAGTCCACGCTTTTTGAGAAAAACAGTGGATACATTGGGAGAGCCACGCCTTTCACCACAGGATGTTGTTGTAGATGAATATAGTGATGTTTTATGGCGGTTGAGGTCTTTTTATGCTTTGAAAAATGCAGTTGGCAGCAAAATCGTTTGTATTGGCGGACCTTCAGGCTGGGGTGAAGGTGGTATAAAATCACCGGACCTGACAAGGGAAAAATTTAAGATGGAACTCATTGACTATCCATATAGCGAATTGGACAAACGGATTACTCCCGCTTTGAACGATAGCAAACTCCGCGAACAGGCAAAAGCATGGACAAAGCAATACCTGAATCTGCCAAATACAAAAATGGAAACAGATATGCCATTTCTTGAAAATGCCTTCATATTAGCCGAAGTGTTTGAACAAATTATGAACGAATTTGATGCCCCAGCCATTACGGTTAACAACTGTATGAGCACTATTATCCCGAAAGCAAAGACAACTGCATGTATGACACTAAGTTTAATCAATGACCGTGGTGCTATGGCATTTTGCGAATCTGATTTTGCAGTTATCCCGTCAGGTGTATTGCTTAACTATATTTGTTCAAAACCCGTTTTCCTGCAAGACCCAACTTATCCCCATCATGGCGTTGTTACCATTGCCCATTGCACAGCACCTCGCAGAATGGACGGCAAAAATCTTGAACCTGTTCGCATACTGACACATTACGAATCTGATTATGGTGCTGCACCGAAGGTAGAAATGCGGTTAGGTGAACCTGTTACCGTAATTGACCCAGATTTTGAATTTAAGAAATGGATTGGTTTCCGTGGCAAGATTAATGCAAACCCATTTCTTGATATTTGTCGTTCTCAGACAGATGTAGAGATTGAAGGAGATTGCAATCGTTTGGCACAAGATATGGTTGGCTTTCACTGGATGATGTGTTATGGCGATTATCTAAAAGAAATAGGTTATGCCCTTAATAAATTAGGTATTGGCTGGTATAATCTGACCCTTGACCGAACCATTGAAGCATAACAACAGTTTAACAGATTAGAATTAAAATAAAGGCAAGATGTAATTAATTTATATCTTGCCTCTTTATATTTAGTCATTTTGATTTTTAGCATAGAGTATTGCCAAACATGTGAATATAATCGTCTATGAAAGTAGAATGATTATTACTGTTTCTGTATGTTGTGCCAGAAGGTAAAGGTAGCCTCATTATTGCGACTACGCTCGGAAACAGGGGTAAATGTAGCCTTACATGGTTCTGAAAATCCAGAATGTTTATAAGTAACAGTCAAATGCGGTCCTGATTGTAGCGGAAAGCGTGTCTCTTCTGTAAAAATTATATTTTGTTTTAGTTCTTGAAGGGTATTTGGTAAAAGGATAATGTTATCGCTATACGGCTCACCATGGAACATAGGATTATCAACAGCATTAATACCCATTAGCCAGGGTCCAACAAATATTGCTACTTTCTGTAAATTGGATAACTGCTCATAAGGAATCTCTTTTATTTCTGTGTTCACAAATCTAATAATGGGTTGAATTTTTATCTTTACTTTATTTTTTTCTTCCCACACACGCTTAACCATAACAGTACCCGGCTCAGAACTTGTAAATTCTGGCTTATTATCTATTGCTACCTCTACTGTTTCTGCCCAGTATGGATGTCGAATAGTCAGAGCCCATTCAACTGTTGGTGTTTTCAACCAGTCAAAATCATATTCAAATGCCCCATCTTTACTTTCTAATCGTGAGGCTTTGATTACAAAATCCTTCCCGTAATATTCACCACTGAGAAAAAGGTTAATCTGAATTTTTCCATCGGTTGGTGTATTTATTACACACTGTTTCAAATCATGTAAGGCACGCAACCCGTGCATAGTGCAACACCACCAGGCTCGACCCGGTCCCGGTGAAGACACATATCCCAAAGAGTCAAATGTGTGATGTCCAAAATCGCCTGTCTCAAATTGGTTTGAGAATAAACTGTTAAATAGACAGCGTTCTGCATATTCCAGATACTCAATTTTCTCTGTGGCTTTCCACAATTGCAAACACCAGCGGAATAAATCAGCCTCAGAACATCCTTCATCTCTTGGGTAAGTTTTATTAAAATATTCTGGGACTCCGCCGTTAGCCTTTACCCACCCCTCTTCAACAAGTTGATTAAACCTCTTTTCATTCCTTGCCAAAATTTCAGGGTCTTTTGTGCTTTCCCAGATGAGCATATCGCCACGCAAAGTCGTAATATATCCGTGCGAGTGCTGGTTTATAGGGGGTTGTAGAAGTGGCTCCATCTTTTTCGCTGTTTCGCGATATTTGTTATCACCCGTAGCACGCGCAAGCAGTTCCAATCCTTCGCTCCATTGAGTAAAACATATAAATCCATTGGCACCCTGCTTTTCCAGACGTTTAATCACATCAGGCTGAGAACACTCTTCAAAGATGGCAATGAAAAAATCTCCCATCTTCTTGCATGCTTCCAATATAGCAGGGTCTTTATTTATCTGATAATAAGAAATTAATCCAACCAATAATCTACCATTGCCCCAAAGTAATGCCATGTGGTCTCTGCCAACCTGGTCTTTCGTAAACACAAGGTCTGGATTACCAAACCTACCGTCCTCTTTCTGATATTTTATAATTTCCTGAGCGATTCGTCTTGACCATGCCTTATGATAGTCCCCTCGTGGTTCAAGTGATATTACTTCTAAAAACCTGCCAGAAATATCCCCACTAAACTCTTGAAATCGGCGGGGGGTATCCGGGCTAAGTTTAATATCCTGCAAGATAAATGAATCTGTATAAGCAGGGTCATGAATAAAATCGAATCTGTCTTGCACCCACTGGACTCGTTTTTCCAGTTCTCCTCTTGGATAAAATGAGTTCTGGTCTGCAAAAACGAGTGCCTGTGTAAATATAATAGATGTAATAACAAGTAAAGTTTTCTTCTTCATTATAAGTATCCTATATTTGTTGTCCTGAACATTTTACTTTTCAATTATGTTATATTATTTTTACATAATCTCAAAGGAATTTTACAACTTGATGATTAACTTAATATAAAGAATTAAAGTAAATTTGTTATTAACATAAAGGAAACATAGATGAAAAGCAACAAATCAGCAGTGTTGAAATTACATTGTCCTGATGTGCCAGGAATTGTCTACAATGTTGCGCGGTTCATTTTTGAGCGTGGTGGAAACATTATTCATGCCCAGCAACATAAGGAGGAGATAGACAATCGTTTCTTTATGCGTGTCTATTTCGACTGTTCAAATATGAATGTTACCAAATCGCAATTTCAAAAGGAACTTCAAGAGTTAGCACAGCAGTTTAAGATGGATACTGCCCTCTCATTCAGTAATGAACGGAAGAAGATGGCAATTATGGTTTCCAAATATGACCACTGCTTATATGATTTGTTTTTGAAACATAAATACGGCGAGATTAATGCAGATATTACTTTGGTGGTAAGCAATCATCCAGACCTGGAACCTGTATCTGAAAGTTTCTCTGTGCCGTTTTTTTATATTCCTGCAACATCTGCTACAAAACAGGAAGCAGAGAATAATATACTTGAACTGTTTGAACGACATTACATAGACTTTATTATATTAGCCCGATATATGCAGATTTTGAGTGCAGAGTTTGTTAATTCCTATCGCAACCGCATAATTAATGTTCATCATAGTTTTCTTCCTGCGTTTGCAGGTGCAAAACCATATCATCAGGCGTATGAGCGTGGAGTAAAACTTATTGGTGCAACAAGCCACTATGTCACAGAGGAATTAGATGAAGGTCCTATTATTTATCAAGAATGTATCCATGTTAATCACACGCATAGTGTAGAGGATTTAATTGCTATGGGAAGGGATATTGAGAAGAAGGTTCTATCAGAAGCAGTGAAGGCTCATGCAGACGACCGTATTATGGTATATCATCGAAGAACCATCGTTTTTGATTAATACTATTTTTATAAATATTGAGGCACTATTCTTATTCGCTTTTTACCTTTTGTCCCTTCTGACCATCCCATACACCGCCAGGACCTAATGAATATCTATAGATTTCTCGTCCTTCCGTTTCCATCGGAATATCCGCAGTGGCTTCTTGTGCCTCTACACGGGTCGCTTTGGGAGCACTCCGATAAATACGATATGTATATGCAATCGTTGCTGTATAGGATTGTCCACTTTCTCCTGAATGACTGACAGGTTTCGCATCCATCGGATAGTATTGTGTATAAACTTTGACTTCCTTATAATATTCGCCACGAGCACCTTTCTGCTCAAACTTTACTTCACCGTGCCGATTTTCAAGGTTAAGCCGCTGTAATTCAGTTGCACCAATCTCTCCTAATCGCTGAAACACCTTGTCCGTTTCACTCATATATCCCTCAGGCTTTTCCCGTAGTCCAAAGTCCGATAAAACCTTGTTTACCACTCCACCTTCTGGTCCCGACTGACACGAACACAGAACAATCATAACTCCTAACATAAACCACGATATATATTTCATCAAATTTCCTTTCCTTATATTATTTTATAATTACCTTCTGCAAATATTTAAAAGTATAACACGCTTATATCCTTATTTAATAATATTAGTTTATGTAGAGTGTATCCCAACTTGATAGGTGGAAATCCAAAATATTCCAATAATAGAAAAGGAAGAGCATTCCGTAACAGGCAAGTAGTGCCAACAGGTCGAAAAATGTTTGCAATCGCAATTCCTTTAATGAAAGGATAAATCGTATCGTGCCAATAATAGTAAGAAAGAAAAGAAGGAATGAGAGTAATATAATGATGAACAGAATAAGAGGTGTCCCATATCCCAGTGATTGAGGTTTTAAAAATAAAAACAAATATGTAGTAAATACAAGAATATAAACAAGGAATATTATACTTATATTCTGAATAAAGTCGCTATGTTTTTGTAAAAAATTGTCTGCATTCTTTTGTATCAATAATCGTGCAAAAAAACGCAAAAATTGGATAATAAATACTGCTATACACGCAAAGAATAAGGTATATTGACATAGTTTTGATTCGCAGAAATGTATGGGTTCATAGACATTATTTCCTATTACTAATTGATGTCTTCCCTGTTCAACACCTTTGATGAAGGTTATTCGGGGTGAACTTGCAATATCACCATACTGTGTTTTCCTTCCCCACAACATATCTCCTAATTCCTCAACTTTCCAACTGCCAGATTGAAACGCAAGATATCTCATAAACAATGTCCGTTCTGTGTCATCGCCAAGCACATATATCTCTTGCACAAAACCTGGCAGAAATGTGGCTAACTTAAAGTAATCGCTACGACAATAACGATTATGCCGATAGAAACCTGATACTGCTCTATAATATGAAGGGTCAACAAATGACGGATTTTTACGAATACTCGGTATATTTCTTATAGGGAGAGTAAATTTTGATACAAGTAATTGAATTGCTTCTGAAATTAAGGCATGCTCCCCTTTATTGATTGAAATAAATAGCCCAAATTTTTCATCAGGGATAATCAGAACATGACTGCTAAATCCCCAGGTCAATCCTGAATGTTGAAGTGTTCGCTTCCCATTGATATATCGTTCTTCCCAGCAACAGGCATAACCTGGTAGTAGAGGATGAAGTTTGTATCTTGGGGTCTGCATGAGTTTAACGGTTTTAGGTTGCAAAATAAAGCGGTCTTTATATCTGCCATCATTCAGCATGGCTATTAAGAAATGGGAAAAATCTTCAGCAGTTGTGCATAAACTTGAAGCAGGTGGAGTTTGAGCAAAGTCCATTTCCACTGGTCGTATCTTACCAAAATATTCCAGGTATGCCTTTGGTGGTTTCAATGTCTCTGGATAAGTTCCATCAAATCTGCTATGGCTCATTTCAAGTGGCTCAAATAAATGTTCTTCCATGTAATCCTTAAAACTTTTCCCTGATACCTGTTCTATTACATGACCCAGTAATGCAAACCCATGATTGGAATAACTGATGGCAGTTCCAGGAGGAAAAACAATTGGTGGTAACCTTTTTGACAGATACACTCCCAATGGTAAAACCTTATCTAATGTCGGAGCACCCATACCTAAAAATCGGTCATCAAAACCTGCTGTGTGTGTCAAAAGATGGTGAATGGTTATGGGCTCAGAATAAGGGCACACAATTTGAAAGTCTGACAGATAATGATTGATATTGACATTTAAGGAAATTCTGTTTTGCTCGTAGAGTTGCATAATCCCCGTAGAGGTAAACAATTTAGATAACGAAGCTACAAATACAGGCGTCTGCTCTGCATCCATCGGCTCATCAATCTCAAAACCTAATTTGCCATATCCCTTCAAAATAACATTGTCCCCGTGCACTAATGCAATAACGGTTCCAGGAACAGAATATTTTTGTAACAGTTGTGGAATCTCTCTGTCAAGGAAATAGAGAATTTGCTTTTCGTATAAACTTTCCTCTCCATGGACAAGTGCAGTTAAAATAAAGAAAAAAATACAAACAATGGATATATAAATATGCTTTTGTGCTGACATGATATAATTATACTTCCTTATTCTGAATATGACAATTCACTGTCATATATTGTAAACTTTTAATCTCAATAAATGATAAGGGAGAATTGCATGGAATATAGAATGATATTTTTAATAGGACCGCCTCGTTCTGGAACGACAATGCTGGAACGAATGCTATCATCACACTCCATGATACAAGGGGGTCCGGAACCGCATATCCTGACACCGTTAGCACATTTAGGCGTATGGGCAAAAGTGGATAAAGCACCTTATGACCATATCCTATCCGCAGAGGCTCAAAAATTGTTTGTGGAACAATTGCCCAACAAAGAGAACGATTACTGGAAAGCGTGCCGTGCATATTGCGATGTGCTATATAGCCAGTACCTAATTGCCAAGGGTGATAAAAAAATCTGTCTCGACAAGACACCTGCATATTCATTAGTGTTGCCCTTCATTGCAAAGGTATATCCTGATGCAAAATATATCATTCTGACGCGGCACCCCCTGGCTACATTCTCATCCTTTGCAAATTCATTTTTTGATGGCGATTACAAGGTTGCTAACGAGCATAATCCAATACTCAACCGTTATATCCCTGCTATTGCTGATTTTTTGCGTAAAAAGGAAGTGGATATTTACCATATCCGCTATGAAGACCTTGTGAAAAAGCCCGAAGAACAGTTTGAACAGATATGTGCCTTTCTTGAAATCCCATTTGAACCAGAAGCAATTGATTATGGTAAATCTGATGACGAGAGCCATAAACAAGGTTTGGGCGACCCGTTAGGCGTGAAGCAACATACAAGACCTAGCACAGGCTCTTTGAAAAAGTGGGTTGAGGAATTAAGCACCGACCCTGAGAAATTGAAAATGATGCAGAAAATCATTGACCAGATTGCAGATGAAGACCTGATAACCTTTGGCTACCCGCAGGAAACTTTATGGAAACCAATGGAAGAAGTGCAGGGAGTAAAAATCCAACCCAAAAAACAAAAACTTAATCGCTATCTACTACAACGGAAAACCATTATTTTCCTTCGCGAACAGGCACGACGCCATACTTTTTTCCGTAAATTAATTGAAAAAGTCCGATTAGCCTGTGATGTCCTCCTCCGTGAATAAACAAAGTTAATTATTATTACTGCTAACCGCTAAAAAATTTGGAAATACTTACTTAGTTTTTCTTATAAGCAATACACAATCTTAAAACTCCTATATTATTTGGAGTCTTTCAATAGTATCTTTTTAACTTAGGTTTCTATCCCTTTTCCTGACTTTTTATTGAAAAAGTAATTGTCTAACAAAACTATAATATTTATCTTATCGTTGCCAGGTTTATTATATGTTGAAATTAGAATTGAAACTTTTTATGGTAATTTCTTATATTAATAGATAACAAAATCAGTAAAATGAATTGGAGATAAAGTAAGTGCACACTTACCCAACTATAACCCCTGAATATTTAGAACAAATGGGCAATTCCCTTACTACATTGGTAAATCGTTTAGTCGAATTTTTTAATAACATATTTGATGTATTTGGCTGGGATATTCGTGTCCTCCCCTGGCAATAGAAATATTTTTAAACTGGTGCCATTATTGCAAAAAGCCAAAACATCAAAAAGTAAGCCAAAACAAAGTAAATATACAGTTTACATTTATATGATAATTTTCAACTTTCGATTTCCTTTTGAAATATGCCATATTTAGTAAAGATACACAATATTGGCTTCTTCAATAACGCCAAAAGTTAGTCAATAATATATTTATTGTTGTGGGGTTTCCAGATTTTTATCAAGAAATATTTGTTTGTCTATTGCCTGCCATATAACTTTATAGCATTCTTCAAGGATATTAGGGTAATAAACGCCATTAAATAGTATCTTCATTTTGGTTTGAGATGGACCTAGTTTGGTCAAAGATATCGTTATCCCGGTTCCATACCTGCCCCAGGAATATCCGGTGTCAAGGTCCATTTCATATTTAGACTTCTTTTCCAATAATGAAGTGTCAAATCCTTTAATTTTGCAGTATTCAACTAATCCTTCTCGACTAAGTTTTGTATATAATTCTGAAGAAATGGGTAGTCCACTACCGGATATATACCCTGATATCCTTTCCATGTTTTCTACCTTAACTTCCAGTGTAGCAAAGGCTGTTACTGCTGCATTAAATACAGTATCGAAATCCTTGTCAAAAATTTTGTCTCCCATTGCTTGGTAAATATGTTCTCGTTGTTCAACCCATGCAGGAATATCAGGATTCTTTGATAATTCATTCATAATGTCCAGTTGCTTATGCATTCTTTCCTCGCCAGTTTTAAGTTCTTCCATATCAATTAAGTCACTCACACAGCCAGAAAAAGAAAGAAAAAACACAGAAAGAGTAATTGATATTAGACTTCCTCTAAACATAGTATACCTCATTATTAAGAAATGTTAAAGTTGCTAGAACTGTGCTGCACGAACAGAAAAATCTTTCACTCTCTTATTATTGTCGAACTTTATAATTACAGTAAGAGTCTTAATTGAACTCGAGACTGAACTCTGCTGACTTGTTTGCCCTTTTATCTAACCGCTCTCTGAACTCTGACCCCCACCTACTACTAAAAAAAAGGATGCGAGAGAATCTATGCTCTTGCGTCCCTTTGCCTCAACTGATTGAGTATTCGTAATATTTGTCTCAGTAGCAGTTCGTTCGTAAACCCATGTCTCTACACCATTAGCATCTGTGGTTGCTATGTTAGGCGAACCAAATAATTCTACTAGCTCTGCCTGTGTGGTCACACCCTTCCTCACTGTAGAAGTAACAGTTCCATAACCAAGTTTGGAAGGACTTGGTAATGGCTCCACAACGGCTGGAGGTTGGTTTACAGGAGCAGAAGGTGTTGTTGTAACCTGTTGTTTGTTTGTCAATTTCTCTTGACCAACTTGTTCTGTAGATGTAACATATCCAACAGCAAAAACCAAACAAATAACTAAAATAAAAATCCCATAAATTTTAGTAAACATTTCCCACACTCCTTTGTTAATTACATTTAACTTTCACTTACAATCACTCTATATTAAGTATAAAATATCTATATAAAAAACACTAAAAAATTTATTTATAATTAAATATTTTAATAAGAAACATCTGGAAAATATATGCTTGATTAGTTATAACAATTCAGCACATAAATAGAATTATTATTAGAAATAGTAATAAACAATCACTAACCTTTTTGAAAACTATTTTCTTAAATTAATTTCGTATTAATGTAAATTACATTTTTTCATTTCTTTTGATGAAAGAAGAATAAAAAACAAAAAAGTTTGTGCTACTTAATTAAATGGTTTTTACTTGGCACTATACATGTCTCAGATATGCGTCTTTGATACGCTGGATGAATTGTTGGGGAGGTTCGTTCCAATATCGTTCGGAGAAAATTTCTACCTCAATAAATCCGTGGAAACCTGCCTGTTCTACCCATGCCCGAATTTGCCGAATATTAATGCAACCTTCGCCCATAAGTCCGCGGTCATTAAGGATATGTGTTGTTGGTGTTTTCCAATCAGAGACATGAAAAGCCATAATCTTTCGACCCGCTCGCATAATCTCGGATTGCAAACAGGGGTCCCACCACACTTGATAGGTATCTAATACAATGCCTACCCATTCTGAATGCAGTGCTGTAACGATGTTATTTGCCTGTTCCATTGTATTAATTGCAGAACGATTATCTGCATATACAGGGTGTAAAGGCTCAACTCCTAAACAGATTTGTGCCGATTTCGCGTATGGTAATACCTTTTGTATACCATCTAAAATTTGTTGCCTTGCTTCTTGCAAAGGTAATCGAGGTTCAGCACCGCATACCAGAACAACCAGTGGTGCACCTATTTCGTATGCTTCGTCAATTGCCTTCATCGTTTCAATACATGCCTTTTCGCGTTCCTGTGCACTGGAACTCGGGAAAAAACCTCCTCTACATAAACTTACTATTTTTAATCCACTGTCTTTCAATACATTTTTCGCTTCTTTTATACCTATATCGTGAATATGTTCACGCCAGACTGTAATACCAGGCACATTTTCCTGTTGAAATAGTTTTACAATGGAAGGAAGTTTTATATGTTTAAAAGTTATGGTATGAATAGCGAGTCGCTGATAATCTTTCAAATGTTCTGCCATAGATATTGCACCTGGATTAAGGATTACTGGTTATTTTGTGCTTTTGTTTCAAAAGTTTTTATGTAGCCTGCAATTTCTTGGAAATTTAATGACTCTGCTAGTTCCAGAGGGGTTCTACCTTTTGCATCTTTCAAATTAATATTTGCACCAGATTTTAATAAAAGGTCAACAAGGTTAATTTCTCGTTCCTGAACTGCTAGATGAAGAGGTGTAAAACCATCTACACCTAATTCTTTTACATTAATATCTACTTTTAATTGAATAAGCATGTTTGCCATTTCTAATGAATGTGTATGTATAGCCCTATGAATAGGTGTTTTACCAAAGTAATAAACATTAACAAAATCAGGGTAGAATTCAATCATTTTTTTGAATTCATCTAAATTGTTATTCTCAATTCGCTGCAAATATTCCTCACAGATTACCGCAGTTAGTAAACGGATTACACCCTGCAAACCTTCGAACATGCGGATTTGAGACATCGTTGCACCTGCTACTGGTGTTGTTTTTTCAAATTGTTCCTTTGCCAGGTCCAGAGGCGTCAAACCCATTCTGTTCCTCACACAGATATCTGCCCTTTTTGCAAGAATTAGTTGGATGAATCTTTCTTGAGCATTCATAGCTGCATGATGTAGAGGGGTGTTTCCAGAATTATCTGGTAAATTAGGGTCAACACCTTTTAATATTAAAATTTGAGCCGGACCCCAATGTCCTCGTGCTGCGCATAGGTGTATTGCGGATTGCCCTGTTCTTGCAGGTTTTTTATAATCAGCACCTAATTCCATCAGCGTTTTTGCAATCAAAACATGTCCCCGTTGACATGCAAGATGAAGTGGCGTAAAACTGTCTTTATTAATTTCATCAAGAGGCATTTTTTTCTGGTCAATCAGCCATAATACTGTATCTAATGCACCACATTGGCAAGCATAGTGCAGTGCTGAATTTCCTCTTTTGTCAATAGCAAACATATCCAATCCAAGTCCATCCAACCAGTGAATCATTTCAACATTTTCAGAGCAAGCCCCCACATGAATCAGTGTCCTTTGTTCACGGTCAGCCACATCTGTTTTAGCACCATGTTCTACAAGATATTTTGCAAGACTTAAACTGTCCACCTCAACCGCAACAAAAAGTGGAGTTCTGCCTGTCGAATTAGCAAGATTTATATCTGCACCTTGATTAACAAGGAATTCCACCGACTTCATTTTCTTTGCTTCTACTGCCAAAATAAGTGGGGTATTTCCTGCACGGTCTGTTTCATCTATATTTAACCCCTTTGACAGGAAAATCTCCATTAACGGGACTAATCCACGAACTGCTGAAATATGAAGAACCGTTCTACCATCTTTATCCTTTGCCTGAACATTGGCTCCTTTTTCAATCAGCCACTTTACCATGTCTTCATTCATTTTTTCAGTTGCTACAAATAAAGGTGTATACCTCTGACGGTCTACAATCTCAATATCTGCTCCTTGTTGTAGTAAAAACTCTGCAATCTCCTTATTCCCAAGTTCTACTGCAATAAAAAATGGTGTTTTCCCATTTTTATTGCGTGCATTGACATTTGCACCTCGTTCTACAAGCAGAGCCACAATTTCCTTTTTTCTCTCTTTAACAGCAATGTGAAGAGGTGTCTCCGAATCATGAACAACATTAACTGAATTTACATCTGCACCTAAATCAAGAAGATATTGAACTGTATCTGGATTCCCTACATGTATTGCATACTCCAATGGATATTTATCTATACTTGCTGCACCAAAGCCATTAATATCTACTCCCAAATCAATTAAAAAACGAATCATATCTTTATTATTAAACTTTATTGCTATACTCAAGGGCTTTTCTCCTTCTATACTTGATGCCTCTAAACTTGCACCATGGTTAAGAAGATACAGTAATGCCTCTTTCTGATTAGAAGCCACTGCATCTATTACGGGCGGAGTAGAATAACGAGTGACGCCACTAATAGCCAACTCAGGATTCTCCCTCAAATATGCTTCCATAGTTTCAATATCACCATAACGAATAGCATGTGAAAAAGAATAATGAGCATCAAAAGCACGAAGAATTCGCACTATCTCAAAATTTTTGTTCTCACCTGCAATTAGTGCAGGATAACTATTCCTATCCATTACCAATGGCAATATAGGATTAGCACCTTTTGATATAAGTGTGCGGGCAACTCCTGCTGTTCCTGATTTAGCACAGATATGAATAGGTGCATAATTTTCAAGGTTTCTCATGTTTGGATTCAGTCCTAAACTTATCAGGTGTTCTATTAAATATATACTCTGTGCCGCTGCGGCTAAATGTAGGGATGTGTTGCCTTTTTCATCTGTGCAGAACACATCACTTCCCAATGAAACCCAATTCCCAAGCATATAAGGGAAACCCAATTCTGCTGACAATAAATAATATTTATTTTTTTCCTCGGACGAAATGGCGTCTTTTTCAGGAGAGCAATACCATAACGCATAAACATCCCCGGCTTTTACAAGTTCCACCAGAGAAGAATAACCCCATTTCTTTATAGAGTTGATAGTCTGGGTCCCTTGCAACTCATCTGCAAAAACATGTTTTACAGGGACAATCTGCTCACCTATAAAGACAATAACTCCTAAAGTTAAAGCAAAACCAATAACAAGAAATAGTCCTATAAATAATGACCTCATCTTTAACAATTCCTTAATTAACATAAAACTATTTACCTATCTCCTTCAATTAAAAAAGTAGCAACTGTTTTTTGAGGAATCTCTGTCCTAAAAAATTTATCTCCACACTTCACAGAAATCTTTTGTGTTTTTGTTTCTGCATTCGCTACTACTAAAACAATACTTCCATCAGGATTAAGAAAAGCGACATTATTAAAATAACGGTTTCCCTGTGTAGAAAAAATACGCACTGCATCACACTTAATAAATTTCATAAATTGTCCATACATATAATAATCAAAACGATACTCAATTGTATTATCCTCTTTTAGAGTAATCATAGTCGGGCTTGCATGATGAGGTCCTCGATTTGGTCCCCTCTGCCAATCCAGACAAATAACCCATAAATTGTATGAACGAGACCAATTACGAAATATTTCGATAATCTTTATAGCACCACGCGTAAAAAAGGTAGAACCCTCTGTAAAATATATATGCTTTTCTGGGAACTCGTTATGTAAAACGCTCTGTGCCTCAACTTTTCCTTCATATAGATGAAATGCTGTTCCTTCTACATATTTAGACGCTTCAACATCGCGAAAAATTGCACGAGGAAAATCCAGATTGTTCCAATTATGGTCCCAACACCATATCTTTGTCAGAATACCCGCTTGAGTATAACATGGACCTAAAAAATCTCGAATAAAATCTCTTTGTTGCTCTGCTGTCCACAAGCAAGTTGGATAATCCTTATCATTCATTTGTGGTTCGTTTTGAACAGTTATTGAGTAGATTTTGATTCCTTCTTCTTTATAAGATTCAATAAACTTTTTTAAGTAGTTCGCATAGGCAGGATAATATTCCCTTAACAAAACACCACCACTCATTGTTTTTGTATCTTTCATCCAACCTGGTGGACTCCACGGAGACGCAAAAAACAGAACATCAGGATTCTTCGATTGCACCATTTTTATAATCGGAATGACATAAGCACGGTCTTTTTCAATCGAGAATCGCTTTAGTTCTGGGTCTACCTCGCCATCAGGACAATCATCATAAGAATAATATGGTTCCCCTACAAAATCCGATGTGCCAATGCAGAGTCGCATAAGATTCATCCCTATCCCCTTTTCTGGGTCAACAAGCCTTTCAATTACCTTTTCACGCTCTTCTGATGATAATTTCATTAAATTTGAACATGTCGCATGTTCTAAAGACCCACCCATGCCTAAAATAGACTGATATTTTTCATCTGAATTTATTTCAATCAGAACATTTTTTGTATTTTTAGGTTTTTCCGAATCAATAGTCTGGTGTGTTAGTGTATATTTTCCGTCTTCAGAACTGAGCCATACATCTATTGTTTCTTTTTCTAATGAAAATGAATTCATAGTTATTAAAAAAATAGCAAACGAAACCATACCTATCTTACATATATACCCACTCATCTATTTTCCTCGCTAACTATTCATTTGTTTTATAAATCTAACATTAAACAATGAAATTATAAACAATTATCGTGAATAAAACACAACCCTTTGATGTTATATTTGTCTTAAAAATTAAATGGTGTTAATACATATAATTCTTTTTCAGAAATACGAAATAAGAAGAAAATAGGCAATTTTCCTATAAAAAAGAAGTCTCTATAAGATAACTGAAAAAGTATCAATTTGTGAAAATGTATATATTTACTTTATCCTAAACAGGGTTATATCAACGAAAAGAAAGGATAATTCTGATGATTAATTCTAAAACTACAAAACTTTTTGTATTGTTTTTTGTCGTAATGTCCAGTGTTTTTATTTTTACTGGATGTGCTCTTCATTCACTACATGTTTACCTGACATGGCAAAATGACCCACATACAACAATGACTGTAAATGTCCAATCTTTAGGCAAAAGTTATCCAGTGGAAGTGTTGTATGGGAATGAGAGTTGTAAAGGTGAGCCTCAATCATATCCAAATCACATATTAGGAACTTCGAAAACCATTCCCGAGGTTGAGCCCAAAAGAACCGTCCATATTTTTGAATTAACAAATTTAACCCCTGGCTCTTTATACTATTTTACCCTTAAAACAAACTCGGGTAAATACTCTCAAGAATATAAATTCCGCACAGTCCCTAATGATGGTTCACCACTTCGTTTTGTTATTGGTGGAGATATGGGGATATTACCAGCAGCATCAAGACTTCTTCATCATGCTGGAGAATTAAATCCACAATTTGTAGCGATTGGTGGCGATATTGCCTACGCTAATGGTGAACCTAAAAATGACTGGATTTGGGATATATGGTTCAACAACTGGGAAAAGTATATGAAAACAAGCGAAGACTGTCTAATTCCCATTATTGCTGCTATAGGAAATCATGAAGTAAATGATAAGGAACCCCCTTCTCCTCCAGAGGAACGGGCACCTTTTTATTTTGGATATTTTGCTCAGGGAGGGAAAACATACTTTGCAAGGAATTTTAATCCATATTTAACTCTAATTGCATTAGACTCTGGTCATATTATTCCCATTGCAGAACAGGCTGAATGGCTTCGTTCATCGTTGCAATCTGCAAAAGATATGCCTTTTATTGCTCCTTTTTATCATGTTCCTTTATACCCAAGCCATAGACCTTTTGACAGCGGAAACTCGACTGAGGAACGGAAATATTGGCTGCCTTTATTTGATGAATATGAAATCCCGGTAAGTTTTGAACATCATGACCACACATTTAAGAGAACAAAACCTCTCCGTAATGGACAGGTTAGTGAAAATGGCACGATTTACCTTGGAGACGGTAGTTTTGGAGTTAACCCGCGAAGCATAGAAAACTTTCCTCTGGGCTATCTCGAAAAAGGAGAGACAAGACGCCATTTTTGGCTTGTGGAAATTAACGCGCAAGGCTTAAAGGCACAGGCTTATGACGATGGAGGGACTCTCTTTGATGAGGTAAATATCTCGCCAAGAAAAGTAAAAAAATAACGAGTTTGAAATCACTGAAAAATTAATCCAGTAATTATAGAGAAGTGCCGTCTAAAATTTTAGAAAGAGTTTTAGTCATTATAATAGATAATAAAATATTTTTCTATTGTAGAGATAGATAGCAATTTGACTTGCATTCTATATTTTTATAACCGAATCAGCAGTAATATTTTTAGACATCTAATCCAGTACTTATTGAAATCAAAGGGGTTATGGTATAAAAGTATCTTGCTTCTGATGCTACACCAAACATGTCAAAATTACTTTTCTACTTTTAGAATGAGGGGGTATCTAAAAATTTACCTTTTGATTTTTTTTGCCACGAAAATCAATAGTAATATGTGTTGTTATGTAATGGTTTTTGATTACTTTTGTTCCTTTCCGACTCGGAGAAATTGGTTCAAATTGACTTTTTAGATAGTCCCCTACATCATGTTTCGTTCTTTTTGATAGATACTCGTTCAAAAATTACTATTTCTTCTCTATTCTTGGTGGACTTATAAAAGTCATAATAAAAATTTATATATATACAAAAAAGTTGGATTTAACTATAAATAGATACAAAAATGTAATTTATTTGCTTTGAATTAACAACTTCCCCTTCTTTGTTATTTATAAGTCTATATACAGCAATTAGTTAATTACAATTTTTAAATAGGCATGAAAATTGTTATATTCAAACAAACCATTATGTATTTTTAAAATATACAAAAGTAAAAAAGTTTTAAATAAGGAGTTAATTTAATGAAGATGAGGAAGACTTGTTTTACCTATTTACTGTTTATATTTGTTCTTTTTATTTATTCTTGTTCTGGTTATTCAGAAGACTGGAAGCAATTTAGTAATAACGAGATAACTCAAAAAGTAATTTTAGATACTATATGGGTTTTAATTACAGCATTTTTTATATTCTGGATGAATGCAGGTTTTGCATGTTTAGAAGCGGGTTTTTGTAGGGCTAAAAATGCTGTAAATATTTTCACAAAAAATTTTATTGTATTTGGTATAACTTTAATCTGTTTTTGGGCTATAGGTTTTGCAGTTATGTTTAGCGATGGTAATCCTATAATAGGGACAAAGGGATTTTTGTTATTGGGTTCGGACAATAGTCCAGCAGTGGGAAACCTTTATAGGGGAGTATATGGCTCATTAAATTGGGCAGGTGTTCCACTGGAAGCAAAATTTTTCTTTCAGGTAGTTTTTGCAGGGACAGCAGCGACTATTATATCAGGTGCTGTTGCAGAGAGGATATGTTTTTCTGCATTTCTACTTTTCTCAGTAATAATTTCATCTATTATTTACCCTGTGGTAGGGCATTGGATATGGGGTGGGGGCTGGCTTAGTTCCTTTTTAGGCGTTGGTTTTAAGGATTTTGCAGGTTCTACGGTGGTTCATTCTGTAGGGGGCTGGTCTGCTTTGGTTGGGGCATGGTTGTTGGGACCGCGTCTTGGCAAATATGGCAAAAAGGGTGAAATATCACCTATTCCCGGGCATAACATGGCATTAGCAACATTAGGTGCTTTAATCTTGTGGTTAGGATGGTTTGGTTTCAATCCGGGAAGCACAATGGAAGCCAATCCAATAAAAATAGCCCATATTGCTTTAACAACAGCCATGGCAGCGAGTGTAGGGACGGTTGTATCCTGTCTATATGCTTGGTTTCGGGTGGGTAAACCTGACCTAACTATGATAATCAATGGTTCTCTGGCAGGTCTGGTATCCATTACAGCACCTTGTGATAATGTAAGTGTTTTAGGCAGTGTTATCATTGGTGGAATTGCAGGTTTTATTGTTGTAGAAAGTGTCCTGTTTTTTGACCGTATAAGGATAGACGACCCCGTAGGTGCTACTTCTGTGCATTTAGTTAATGGGGTTTGGGGAACTTTAGCCGTTGGACTATTTGATGTTGATAAGGGATTTTTCTATGGAGGGAGAACGAAATTGTTATTGGTTCAGTTTGTTGGTGTCGTGGCAGTAGGTTTATTTGTTTTATGTAGTGCTGGGATTACCTGGCTTGTTATAAGGTCTTTGTTAGGGCTACGAGTGGATGCAAATGAGGAATATCTTGGGCTGGATAAAAGTGAGATGGGTTTAGAAGCGTATCCCGAAGAAAGGGTTTTTCCAGAATATACTATGGCACAAGATGCATAAAATTAAATGATTAAACAAAAGAAGATTTGCCGTACCCTTGTGCTTCTTTTTTGTATCCTTTGCGGTAAGAAAATTCTTTTCTCATAGATAATTTAAGACGGCTCAATAGAAAAGAAAGGGGATAAACATGATAGGTGAATTTTGAGATTTGTTACCAGCGTGCATGGTGTTCCTCTGCCCAGCCTAAAAGAGAATTTATTTCTATAACTTCATTTTCCGATTTAACAGTTCCACTAAAGTCACCAAAACACTGAACGGTTTGAGATTTTAATACTATTAAGTTTGTGGAATCATGACGGGTATAAAAAGGTTTTAAGGTAAGGTCAATATTATCGGATGTCTTCGTTTTAATGCTCCAATTATTTAATGGATTATTATAATCCCATGAGAATTTAACCTCTTCATGTATTTTACAAAACCTATTTTCAATCCAGAGACCATTTTCATTTTGACCTGTTTCGTCTGTCCATAGACCACCTAAATTTATTGCTACTTTTCTGCCAATTTTGTCATTTCCATAGCCGGCAGCCCAGTTCCAGTCCGTCTTATATTTCCATTTTCCTGAACCATAATCAAGACATGCAAAAGTCTCTTTCTCATCAAATTCAAATGTTTCATTTTTGTATTGAATTCTTCCTTTTGCTGAGAAAGGTAATTGTTTTGATGTAAATTGGAATCGCTTCGCTGACCAGGGGATAACAACATTCAAGGTGGGAAAATCTTTATCCCTATATATCTCTATTTCTGCTGTAAAAGGACTGTTTTCAATAACAGTTTTTGCCTTTAATATGGTTTTATCTTTATAAACGATATATTCAAGGTTCATAGCGGGATTTTTGAAATAGGCATTTTCATAAGGAGAAGGTGGCACATACAAATTATTTTTTGTGAACTGAACTTTTGCTTTTTCAACATGTGGAGATTCATCAAATCTGGTAAAAAATACAGACCCTAATTTTATATAGTCAACATTTGCTATTACGGTTGAAAAAACACCTTTTGGACTTAGGACAGCCCAATACATCCATTGTTTTTTTCGTCCCCAGTTTTTATGCAATTCGGCATTGACAAATAGATAACTATCCCAACGAATTGCTTCGGGGTTGAGAGTACCATCAGGCAAGCACAGAGGAATAGTGCCTTTTAATGTATTCATTTTTTTTCTCCTTCAAGGCTGTTCGATTGTTCTGGTGGAAGTATTCGAACTTTATTGCCTTCAACTTTGAGACGGTTTTCGGCAAATAATTGAATTGCGAGTGGGTATAGTTTCCGTTCCATCACTTGAACCCGTTCTGCCAATGTTTCTGGTGTATCCTCATCGAGGACAGGCACAGACTCCTGAAGAATGATGGGACCATGGTCGTAATGTTCATCAACAAAGTGGACTGTGCAACCTGTGATTTTGACGCCTGATTTTATAACGGCTTCATGGACATAGTGTCCATACATCCCTTTGCCACAAAAGGCAGGCACTAAAGCAGGGTGAATATTCATGATTCGATTGTGAAAATCTGGTGGAACTTCAATAAGAGAAAGGTAGCCTGCAAGAACAACAAGGTCTACTGGATATTCACGAATTTTGTTCCAGAGTGCTTGATTGAATGATTGGAAATCGGGAAAATCTTTGGGACGAATGACAGCAGTGGAAATTTGATTTTGCTTTGCTCGTTGTAAGCCATACGCAGTGGATTTAGATGAAATAACGATTTGTATTCTTGCGTCCAGTGTTCCTTCTTTAATACGGTCAATTAGGTTTTGTAAAGTTGTCCCGCTACCGGATAATAAAACAGCAAGATTTACAGGCATAAAGAAATCCTTATATTTTATATGAAAAAGGCAATCATGTTTTATTATATAGAATTACTTACATAAATTCGATATAAATTGATAAAAATTGAAAATTTTCAATTTTAATAAACTACTATTCGTAATTAGAATTGTCAAATATTATGGTTCTTGATTATTCGAGGTGTCTACTTCTGTTTCGATATTTTGTGGATTTATCTCGTTAGATGGTAGATTTTCTTCTATATTTGGTGGTGTGGCTTGGGTAGCAGAATTATCCTCTTGCTGCGAGACAGGCTGGGTTTCTTCGATATTTGGTGATATTGGCTGTTGAATGTTTTGGATTGGTAGTTGGACAATGCCTTTTCTAATACTTGCCACTAACAAGTTTGCGGCTCTACCGTAATCTTTTACCCCTTCCTTGACACCTTGCGATTTTAAATATTTGTCATATACTTTCCACGATATTTTGGAGAACCATTTTACTCTATATTTATTGATAACTTTTTGTTCTTCTTTTAAGTCCAGATTTGCTTCAGTAGGTAGTTGCTCCATTGCCTTTTTGCATTCTTCAACAGGAAGAAAAGAGGCAAACCGTTGGTATATATCCAGAGCAACGCAATAACGGGCAAAGGGGTCATCGGCGTTTAATGCACTTACATAGCCTACAAAACTTGCTTCGGCTTCTCCGCAGAAACCCGCAATATGGGCTAATTCATGTGCCGCAGTAGATACAAGAGCAAAGGGAGGGAGAGCACCGTCCACATGCGGTTCTAAAGTAAACGGAAAACACATACCCGAAGTGCTATTGAACAGAAGAAGTCCGCGTGGGGTTTTACGAATTTGAGCAGGTAGATAGATGGGTATCTTATCCCATTCGGATACAATTTTCGACATAGTTTTTGATATTTCTTGAATACTCTGGTCTGGATTTCTATTTTCACGCGTGATATTGTTTTCCGTAATTATGATAAGAAGTTCTTCCATGATTTGTTTTATCTCATCTTCTTTTGGATTGACAATTTCAAGGTCTAATTTTGCTTCAACAGGTTTTCGGTAGTATCCTGCACCCCAGAGGAATAGGTATGCTACAAGTAAAAATCCGCTAAGAATAAATGACCATTTAATTAGCCAGAAGATTCCCCAGAAATGGGATTTGTGAAGTTTTCTACGAATATAAATCCAGTTGGCAATCCATATTATTAAGAACAGTATAATACAGGAAGGAGCAATCCACAGGGCGAAAGAATGTGGTGTGATTTGTTGGATGAGGGTAAGTATTAGTGCATTAGCACGGTATAGTCCACAGGAGTAAAAGAATTCGATAGTATCCTGACTGGGTGTATACTGATACCATAATAAAAAAATACACCAGAAAAGGATACCAACAAGCCAGGGCAGTAAACTTCTTTTTCTAATTCTTTTCTTTTGTCCTTGCTGTGGTGCTGGGTTATAACTCATAATCTGTTTTATCCTATTTTAAGTATTTTAAATAATTTGTTTTCTTATATATATCTTACAAAGGGCTTAATCGTTCTCCCATTTCTTTAAAAAATTCGTAACGCTCTTTTCGATTTGCAAAATAGTTTTGTGCCCAGGGACTTGTGAAACCCATTCTTGCTGTTTTTTCAAGAATAGTGTGAGCATAAGCAATATGGACACCTTCTAAAAATGTTTGATAAAAAGGTAACAATTCAGGGGTGTCAAAGTCGTCAACAAATTTTTGTCCCGGTGCATTTAGTTCAGTGCCGACAAATATCGGCAAATACAATTCACGGGCAAGATTAACAAATTGGTTCAGATTTTTCAGTAATGCCTCCTTTTTCGTTGGATTTTTAATATTCCAATTTCGGTCAGGTATGATGTTAACAGCATATACACCCGAACACATCATTGTATTTAAAAGTTCTTCAATATTTTGTTCGCCAGAACTGGTACCATCAAGCCACGCAAAGGTCGGTATCGCATGATTGGAAAGAATAAACTCATTGACTTCAATAAGGGTTGGGAAATTTTCTGCTTTGGGTTGAACATAGCCCGGTCCACCTGATTTCATGAGTTTTGCTCTTATAAGATTTTGAAATTCAACTTGATTTTGAAATGTATTTTCAATTTCATTAATAGGTAGTTTTAATTTTTCTGACCAAAAATTTAATCTATCTTTTTCATCAAGAAATATCGTTTTACTTTTTGTGTAATAGGCTATACATAAGTGTCTTTCAGTAGGGTTTCCAGACGGAGTTAGTGGAAGGACTTCGGTCGCATAATCAATCGTAAGAGGAGATAAATAACGGTTTACCAATTCAACCATAGTTTGCACTCTGCTTTGTGCTACTTTTTTTAATTTTTGCAATACTTCTGGCTTTTTAACTTTCTGTGAGGTAAAACCCATTCCGATATGATAACTTATACCCGGTTCTCCGGGAGAATTGATTTCATGCTTAGCAAATTGTGGAACGGCTATACGCGTTTCAAATCCAGCACAGCCTTTTATCTTGCAGAGGTTGCAAGTCTCAAAAAATTCATCTATGCCATCTAATACATCAAAGTCAACCAGACCAATTGCATAAAAATTGTTTTGCAACGCTTTCCATACCAGAGCCGTCGGAGAGAATCCATAACCGTTATAAGAAAAAAAACTATGGCAATGGAGGTTGAATAATTTTAAAGATTTATCTGATGTTTTCAATTGCGATTGTTTTAGTAATGTGTTTATTGTCTCTTTGCGGATTGATATGTCAAAGTGATTTAATTTTGTTTCTTCAGGATTTATATTCAAGTCCATTTTCATTGTTGGTTTCCTTTTTATGATATATTATAAAAGATTTAATGATTTAAAAATAAAAGATTAGATAATTTTTAATTTGCTAAATAAAATGTTGACAAAACATAATATTTTGTTAAATAATGAATAAATGTAAATTGTTAATTGAAATGACACATTTTTTTAGACTAAACTTAATATGTTATATAAAAGTTTTTAAAAATTAAATGGAGTTCTTTTTGAGATGAAAAAAGGATTATTTATACTTTTATTGTCAGGTCTTTTATATTTATCTTTTAATGCTTATGCACAGACAAACAATGCTTTTCTAACAGTGACTCTACATCCCACCGAGATAAATGATATGGGTGCCTTATGGAAGGTCAGTGAATTAGGAGCGTTATGGTACCCTTCTGGAAAGATGTTAACTATGTCAGAGGGGATTTATACAATTGAATTCAAAGAAGGTATAAAAGGATGGAAAACCCCTTCAAGAACAAAGGTAAAAATTAATATAGGGGAAACTAAGGAATATGCAGGTGTTTACGAAAGGTTAAAGGGTTCTTTAAGCGTTATTTTGTCTCCTTCTGAAGTTATTGCTAATGGAGAGGAGGAAGGAGGAGAGGGAGAAGGAGAAGATGGAGAAGAAGAAGAGAAAGGTGCAAAATGGCGTAGAGTAGGAGAAGAAGTCTGGCTGGATAGTGGAGCAATAGAAAAGAATCTGCCCGTGGATGTATACGAGATTGAGTTTAAGCCAGTATATGGCTGGGATGTGCCAGAGAAAACATTAGTTGATTTAAAAGAGGAAATTGTTAATGAGGTATTTGCAATATATACAAGACAGCAAGGTGAGTTAGTTGTTAATATTCTACCTGAAGAAGCAGTGAAGGCAGGTGCGATGTGGAGATTTACAGGCGAAACAAGTTATCGTAAAAGTGGAGAAATCATTAAAAAAGAAGTAGAAAAATATACAATTGAATTTAGTGATGTATCTAATTGGACAAAACCTGATTCAATAGAAGTGGAAATACCTCCATATAATAAACTTGTGATAGATGTAAAGTATATACCTGCATCTATTCAAGAAGGTGAAGGAGTAAAAGAGGGAATTAATGAAGGAGAAGGAGAAGGTGAAAGTGAAAAGCCGTCTATATGTGGATGTAATGATAAAGAAGGTGTAAATCAAATAAAACAAATTTTTAGTAATTTATTTGTGGTTGGTATAAGTTTAGGAATTTTATGTATGTGGATGGGAGTTAAAAAGGAGGATAATAAATAGTGAATTAAGGAAATATTTCTTGACAATTTTGAAAATATTTGTTAGACTATTTATAATTGTTAATAATAAAATAAAAATTTAGTGGAGATATAAAAATGTGGAAAGAAGCGATTTTAATTTTTATAATGTTATCTTTGCTTATTCAACCTATCCTTGTTTTTGCACAGGAATATAATCCTGATGAGGATTTGCCTAAACCAACTCGATTTGAAAAGTCTTTAACCAAATTAGGACGGGGTCTGTCTAATATTATGTTTGGTTGGGCAGAATTGCCATTGACCTTTGATAAAAAAATGAAGGAAGGTAAACCCTTTGGATATTTATTTGGAGTAGTTCCTGTTCTTGGAACGGCGCGTGCAATTATGAGAACAGGGACGGGAGTATTTGAAACTGTAACTTTCCCTGTGACTGACAAAGAAGTAAATTATCAGCCTATTCTAGAACCTGAATTTCTATTTTAATTAGGGTATAGACAGGGACCTCCAATATACTCAGTATAGTCCAATTAAAAGATGGATAAAAGGGTGTGGTTGTTCTTATAAATGAGTATGGTAAAGATAAGAACACATCTATCGTTTTTCAAAAAGGGAGGAACGAAAGGTTATACCAATCCAAAATCTTTTGGACTTTATAAAACCTGAAAATTTGGTAGACATTCTTTGTGTTCAGAAACGGTTTTTTGGAGATAGGAATCTGGTTCCCATTGTAATAAAAGAAGAAGTCCTGTTGAATAAATCGCAAAATTAATTATATTAATTATCACATGGAAGAATTGACAAAATATATGATTAATAGTCTTTTGTCTGAGATAGTAACAATTCCCAGTATCTCAACCTTAGTGCAACATATAGGGGCTCGAATTGCAGAAGAATGGAAATTATCAAAGGATTTATGTGGAGATATTTGATGGTATCACGAGCCCTGGAATGCGGAGGACGAACAGTTAAAAAGACTTTTTGCGTCTTTAAGTGTAGCGGATTATATCGTTCGTGTATCCGGTTTGTCTGCTTATGAGCATGAATTGTATCCATTACGAGAAGATGTATAAACTATGTCAGGTTTAAATAATTCCATGATTGTTGATATTATTAATTTTTATTCTAATAAATACGGATTTATTGAGGAATTAATGAATTATAGTGGCTCGTAAGCATTTTAATCTTTTTGTAAATTAACCAGATAAGGAGAGTCGAAATGAGTGAACAAAATACTTTGACGCAAAAGCGGTGGACAGAAGGTCTAACGGGTTATCATTATTTGGTTCTGGCGATGGCGATTATGGGTTGGATGTTTGATACGATGGACCAGTGGTTATTTGTATTTGTGAAACAGCCTGCTATCAGGGCTCTGGTGCCTGGAGCAAGTGAAGCAGAATTAAGTTCATATATTGGTATTGCTACAATGTGTATGATGTTAGGCTGGGCAACTGGAGGCTTGTTCTTTGGTATCATAGGAGACCGATTGGGACGAACTAAAACAATGGCAATAACAATCTTGATGTATGCAGGTTTTACAGGGTTAAGTGGTTTGTCTCATAATTGGATAGAATTCTGTTTTTATAGATTTCTCACAGGGTTAGGAATTGGTGGCGAATTTGCAGCGGGAACAGCATTGGTTGCAGAGACTTTTCCTGACCATGCAAGGTCTACGGCTCTGGCTCTCGTGCAGTCCATGTCAGCAATTGGTAATGTCCTGTCGGGGGTTATTAACATTACATTAAGCACTATGCTTACATCTGTTGACTCTGTTTGGCGTTATGTTTTCGCTATAGGGGTTTTACCTGGTATTCTGGTTTTTCTAATTTTGCTATATGTTAAAGAACCGCAGGCATGGAGCGATGCAAAAGAACGGGCAAAAAAGGGGGAAGAAGGGTTAGGCTCAATAAAGGAAATGTTCAGCCATCCGCGTTGGCGAAAGAATACGATTATTGGCGTAATATTAGCAACGGTAGGTGTAGTCGGTTTCTGGGGAATAAGCGTGTGGTCCGCCGAACTTTTAAGAAGTGTTTTAAATCCTGATAATCTGCCTGAACTAAAAAGGTCAACAGAAGTAAAAGTAAGTTTGGCAGTAATTGCACAAAATTTGGGATGTGCCTTCGGTGCTCTGGCTTATGGTGCTGTAGCGAAACGATATGGACGGAAAGTAGGTTTCGCTCTTGCTTTACTCGGTTGTTTAATTATAATTCCGATAACTTTCTTATTTACAAATTCTTTCCCGGTCGCCGTGATTCTATTTTTCTCTATGGGATTTATGCTACTAGCAATTTTCTCTGGTTATGCCATTTACTTCCCAGAGCTATATCCTACAAGATTAAGGTCAACAGGTGTTGGATTTAACTATAATGTTGCAAGATTCATCTCCGCTTTTGGTCCTTATATCTTTGGAAGCCTTGCACAACGGTTTGGCATCCGGTATGCTGGAGTCATAATCTCGTCTGTATTCGTTATTGGATTAGCCGTATTACCGTTTGCCCCTGAAACAAAGGATAAACCTCTTCCTGAATAAAAAGATATAAAATATACTATTAGTTCTTTTATCTTTTAGTGTGCAAAAGTAAACAAATATATAGGATAAATTTCTATTGTAAAAAGGAGGCAATTATAATCTTTTAAATTATATTAATAATGATAAATTTAAAGCAAAAAAATATTTTTTAAGTTATTAAATTTTAGTTTTGTTTATAAAACAAGGATTTATCATTTTAATATGACTTTTAAGGATTTGTTTTGAGAATGATTTTTGACTTTATTATTTAAATTATGCTACATTAATGGACAATATCCCGGACTTATAATCCTTCCAAGTAAGCAAATTAAGATGAGGAAATTGTTATGCCAAGACCTATTATTTTATTAACAAATGATGATGGTATTCATGCAAGAGGTTTATGTTTACTTTCCGAAATGATGGAGAATATAGGTGAAGTTTATGTATTTGCTCCGGACCGCGAACAGAGTGCGGTGGGGCATGGTGTATCTTTAAGAAAGCCATTAAGGGTTACTCCTATCAGAGAGAGGTGGAATATGGTTGATGGAACTCCAACGGATTGTGTAATGTTAGCAGTTCGGGATTTATTAGGTGCTAAACCTTCGCTTATTATTTCAGGAATAAATGCAGGTGCAAATTTAGGGGATGATGTTACATATTCAGGCACAGTTGCTGGTGCATTTGAAGGTATGCTTTTAGGTATTCCCTCATTTTCAATTTCCGTTGTAAGTCATGAGCCAACCAATTTTGAATCAGCAGGTGTTTTCGCATTGAAACTGGCTAGGTATATCCTCAAATATGGACTCCCACCAGATACAATGCTAAATGTTAATGTTCCTGACCTTGCTTATTCTGAGTTAAAAGGTGTTGCTATAACCAAAATGGGTCGAAGAAACTATCAAGACGAAATTGTTAAAAGACATGACCCGCGTGGACAGATTTATTATTGGATAGGAGGAGCACAGCCGACCCATGTTCAGGAGCCGGGAACGGACTTTGATGCTATTGAGCAGAATCAAATTAGTATTACACCTCTCCAAAGGGATTTAACGAATCATTCCGCTTTGTCTCGTTTTTATGACCCGCGTATTGAATTATAATTTTTTTACATAAAAAGGGCGGTTGTTAATGAAGTTATTGAGGAAGTTGTATGATTGGGTATTGAGTTGGGCAGAAAGTCCTTATGGTACAGCAGCACTATTCCTTTTAGCCTTTGCAGAGTCCAGTTTTTTCCCTATTCCACCAGATGTCCTTTTGATTGCACTGTGTGTGGGAAATCGGCTTAAATCATTTTGGTTTGCTTCCTTATGCACAATAGGTTCTGTTCTCGGTGGAATTTTCGGTTATATTATTGGCTTTAGCGTCTGGATAGCTGTTCAGGACTTTTTCTTTAAATATGTGCCAGGTTTTACTCCAGAGGCATTTGAATATGTTAAAAATATGTATGAGAATTATAACTTCTGGATTGTGTTCGTTGCTGCCTTTACACCTATTCCCTATAAAGTTATAACCATTGCAGCAGGTGTATGCACAATTAATTTTCCTATGTTTTTGATTGCCTCTACAATAGGCAGGTCTGCTCGATTTTTCTTAGTTGCAACTTTAATTTTTATATTTGGAGATAAAATCCGTGATTTTATAGATCGCTGGTTTGATTGGTGTGTAGTTGCCTTTACAGTTCTTCTTGTCGGAGGCTTTGTCGTAATAAAGTGGTGGGCTTCTTAAACCTGACTCTTTACCCGCTGGGGTGTTAAATATAACTTTTGTTCAGTCAAATCAATTTTAACATTAAAAAAATTAGATATTTCAAAATAAAAGACTTTAAAAAAATAGTTATATTTTTCAGGTAAACTTATAGTAAGAAGTATAATAGTTCGAAAGATAAATGGATATATAAAGAAAGTTTAGTTGATGAAATATTTTTATATTATTTCATTTAGAAAAGTATTAATGATTTGTTTGTGCTTACTGTTAGTAATGGAGCCGTTTTCTATTTCTGCTTTTGATGAAACTAAATTGCCACCTATCAATCAATGGATAGAGGATTCAGGATATTCTGCAAACGCTTTTCATATTAAGTTGCAATGGGTTGAAAACACAGGCAAAAACAAAATTTACGGTGTTTTGGTTAATGACCCTGTAAATAATGAAGATAGAGAGATTTATTTTAATGAGCAGGGACAGAAAATTGATAACTTGCAGGAATATAATATACAAAAGAAGAATTGGTCGCCTGACTATGTGGATATTCCAACGGGGTTTCCCGATACAAAAAGTATTACCACACAAAAAAAAGCACTTGTTTCTACAAAGGGAACTTATTTAAAAATATCATCATACACCTTTAATCTGCCTTTACCAGAGCCGTATATTACTGATAGTGAACATAATAATTATGACGAGAAGGGTTTGTTAGAAATTGGCAAGGTCGTTGATTTATTGGAGTCCATGACATTATTTGGTGAAAAATCTTCAGTTGATTTTGAGACATTTGAAGTTGAAGATGATATTGTTCAATCGCTCAATTTTTTTGCGGAAAATGCTGTTGGTATGAAGATTCATCTTGTGTTTAATAGAACACTACCTCCAATGCACAACCTTTACATTCGGAGTGATGATGCTAATTCAGAAATAATGCCTGTTTTATTGAGTAAGGATGATGTCTGGAGTCCTCTGATTGCGTCTTCCAAAATTACATTGTATTACATTAAACCTAAATCCTCGTATGATGATTTTATACCAATAACCATAGACCGTTATGCCTATATATACAAAGACCCTGTGGAAGAACTTGCGAAAGTCGGGACCTGTTATGAGGATGTAATGTGCTATGACTCATGGAAAGACATAAGCAGAGGCGTTATGGGTCTGTCTAAGGTATCTTCAAATAATGTTATATTTTGCACAGGTAGTCTTTTAAATGATGGGAAACCTGAACAAATTTCACATTTGGTTCTAACGGCATTTCATTGTGTTGGTTCAGTAAGCACAGCGGAGAGCCTGGACTTTTATTGGTTGTATCAAAGTGAAAGTTGTGGTGGGTCAATACCTGTTATTACAACAGTTTCCAAGACCAGTGGAGGTGCTGATTTTCTGGTAGGTTCACCAACAGACACAGGAACAGATATGTCTTTGCTTAGAATAAAGGATACTCCACCTACTGATATTCCGGAATTGGGATTTACAAATATTCCTGTGCCTGTTGGAACTAATGTAGTTGCGATACATCATCCCAGAGATACATATAAGAGAATTTCTTTTGCCAGCACAACTAATACTGGAAGTCCTAAAAATAGGGGAGAAAATCTTAGACCTCTGGATAGGTATCATGAGGTGGTTTATGATTTGAGTAGCACTGAGAGCGGTTCATCAGGCTGTCCATTGTTCCGCGAAGATACACAGCAGATTATTGGTCAACTATGGGGAGGAAGCGCAGGTTGTTCAGATATGAAAGAACCAGATTATTATGGTAGATTAGATATTAGTTATCCACTTATTGAACCTTATATATTTGTTTTTCCTGAAGTTTTTGATGTAGATGGTTCAGGTATTATTGATAATGAAGATTTGAATTTTGTTATTAATGCTCTATTAGGTGCGAACACAAGAACAAAATCCGACTTAAATAATGATGGTTGGGTAGATGCCTGTGACATTCAAGTAATACAGAATCAGATAAGTAGTATGAAGTAAGATAAATGTGATGGATTACCTATTATTCGCTAAAAATATTACAAAAATATTTAGTCTTTTTTGATAAATAACACAATATCCTATATAAAATTTAGATTAATACAGTCCATTCTCTAAAAACAAAAAATATAAGTAGAATCACTGTTGTCTGCTAAAAGTATTAGATGGATTTTTGAGACATTGTGATATACGATGCAATATCATTTCTTTTGTAGGGGTAGATAGCAATTTAACTTATTTTCATTTATTATATCTGTAACATTGGTAGTGTTTTTGAACATCCAATCCAATACTTACTGAAATCAAAGAGCAAGTTTTCACTTGGTTGGATTCTAAAGGGTATCGTGGGCATCTTACCCGCGAAAAACCATTAGCAATGTCTCTGATTGCAGAGTATTAAGTGCATATATCCGATTTTGTTGTTTTTCTTTAAGCGTGAACGCTCGTGATACCCTTTAAAAACCTCTTACGAGTTGCCTTCTTATACATACAATATTACTTTGCCAAAAGGGTAATAAACAGAGGTTGTATCGCGATACGCCCATACGGAAATTACTCTGCATGGTGAATGTCCCTTTTTGAGTTTTAGAATTTCCATCATGGAGAAAATATTTTACACAGAAAGGAACAATTTTAACTTGATATTAATTTCTATTTGAAAGTGATAAGTATAAATCTTTTTTCTTTATTATTCCATAAAAATAGATTATTACTTAATATTTTATCTTTTGAGGAAACAATAATGTCTATTTCATTTCCCTTTTTTAGAAACTCAATTAGTGAACTATCAATCGTGTTGATAAAGGCAGTCCCATCTTTGTTTGTAGGAATCATTGTTTTAGATGGATATATAAAATTGTAAGATGAACCTTTAATATTAATTATGAGTGATTTTTCAGAGAACAAATTAACAGCAGTAGTAAATGGACAAGTCGAGTCAAAATTAAACTTGCACAGAGGAATTATATTGATTACTTTTGAATTAGATTCTGATAGGAAATTGTGTTGAAGCAAAGCATTATATATATCCCATGTTGACCAGCGATATTCCATTGAGGCTGGGAAAAGAATAAATTCGTTAATGTTTTTATCGTTAATATTTTTGAAAATATTTTCTGCAATTTGTTGGGTTCTATTTGTATTGTGTGCATACCATCCGTTCAAAAACATCTGGCAACCCATCATGAGAATACAAAACAAAGTAGTAATTTTTACAATATTCATTTTCCAACGAGGCTGTTTTTGGATAATTCCACATAGTCCTGATAAAGCGATACAAAAAAGTAAAAGAGGAAATAAACTGTAAGGATTACTCAATGGATTGGAAAGATTTACACCTTTATTGTCATTAAACATGCAAGACAAGATTGTTCCGAATATCAGCAGAGTAATGCCCCAATGACGCACTTTGTATGCGATAAAGATAAGAAACAATAAAGTTCCTATTCCATATACAATAGGCAAAAGGTAAAAGTTGTTATAGTAATCCTGAGTTTCTCGAAGCCAGCCAATAGGATAAACAAGCAATGACAATTGTGGAATAAAATCAAATGAAAAGGAATAATCTTGACGATGTAAATATAAAAAGAAGAGAGCAGGGAATAAAAATATAAGGGTTAAAAAAATGTTTTTGCGGCTGGAGTAGGTATTTCCATATTCCATTTCTTGAAACAATATCCATACACTTATAATGATTACGAACGGTATGCTAAAAGGGGATAGAAACATCGCCAATACGGCAAGAAACCATGTAATAGTAGAGTGAGTAGATTGAGTGTAAATTGTGTATGAAAATAAAAATAAAAATAAAAGAGTGACAAGAAAAGGAAGCAGAATTTCATAGCCATTTATTTGAATAATTTGTGGCTGAACTAATGGATGTGCCATGAATAAAACCGCAGCAAACGAACCCAACCACCATAAGCCATTTGTTAAAAAATGTGTTGTGAAAAAGATAAGAACCATGATTAGGTAAAGCAAGAGAAAGTTAAAAATTCGTAAGGCAACCGCACTACAATAAAAAGCGGTAGCAGAAATAGGAGAATCACAAAAGGGAATGGAATGATTTGTTAAAAAAGACTGAAACCAGAGGAATTCTGAACTAGATATGGGTAAGAATATTATCCACGAAAAGACAATAAATAGATATAAAAAATCAAATATCAAGAAAAGTCGAACATGTTTTTGGTCCTGCTCGGTTGGTGCTATTTTTTCTAAAAAATTAGACATATATTCCCTCAGTTGATATTTTCACAAATTCCTTGTCAAATGATTATAGTAAAAGTAGAAGGATAATGGTAATTGAAAACAAAATGTGAAGATTGGATTTTATTTTGTTTTTTTAGAAATTCCATTTACAAAAAGGTCTTTTATCAAAGGTTTTTCTACTTTCTTTAATACAATAGGGACTTGATTCTCATTGGGAGATAATACAGAGATATTTGAGATAATGGGATTTTTGACATCGTCTAATTGCAATGCAGGTCGTTTATCTTCCTGTTCTAATTTAAGCGTCATATTGTCTATAAAAAGATTATTTACATGCCTTATAAAGAACCCAAAGGCAGGCAGAGTACCAAACATAGTGTGTTCAGGATATTTTTTCTCTTTTTCAAATGGACTCTTAATGAGAGTATTTATTCCACCCACAAAAGAGATGTTTATATTTCGGAGTGTCAATCCTTCAATGTAATAGTTATGAATTCCCGATATTGCACAACCTATTGAATCAGCACCTGTGGCAACAATGTTCGTTATAATGATTTTCCCTAACTTTCCTACGGATGTAACAATATGGTCTGGACAGCAGGGGCGAGCACGATTGCCCAGACGAATAAAAATGGGACACTTTACCTCTTGCATAGAAATATTATTGATGGAAATGTTTTCAGTTATTCCACCATCTACTGTTTCAAGGGCAATACCTGCTAACCGAGTATCATAAATAGTGCAGTTATCAATTGTAATATTTTGAAAGCCACCATTGGATTCTGTGCCCATTTTTAACGCATTACACAATGAACTTATTACACAATTTGTGATTGTTATATTTTTGCATGGTTTAGGAGATGTGCTTTTTAGGACAATGGAATCATCTCCAGATATGATATGACAATCATTTACTATTACATCATTACAAGAATCAATATCTATGCCATCATTGTTTTTATTGCAACGACTGTTTATTTTAATATTAGAGATGTGGACATTCTCGCAGGCAAGTAAATGAACAGTCCACATTGCACCATTTTCAAAATTAATTCCATCTAAATTTACATTTTTACACTCTACAAATCGAACGAGATATGGACGAAACTTATATATTTTATTTTCATCTTCCTTAAACTGTTCACCCTGTCCATAAATTTTTCCATAACCAAAAATCCCAATGTTTTGTTGCTTTTCAGCAAAGATAAGTGTGCGCTGAGAATAATTATCTGTGTAGGAACGATAAGATACTTTTAATTCAGGATAATCCTCAATATTTGTGCTTCCTATGAGAACACTTCCAGGAGTTAGATATAAAAATACATTATCCTTTAACTGAATAGTCCCGGTAAGATATTTCCCTGCTGGTATAATTATAGTTCCACCACCTGCGTTAGAAACCGTATCAATGGCTTTCTGGATATATGAAGTGTTTGCTGTCTTTCCATCTCCTACAGCACCAAATTCAAAAATAGAAAGGCTGCCTGTTTCCATAACCGATTTCGGAATCTGCAAATTATTATTCTCAGAAGCAAAAGTAAATATCGGCATTAATCCGACTATGATAATAAAAACAATTTTCATTCGTATCATAAAATTAATTCCTCTTGCAGATATTTCATTATAGATAATTATTAAGGGACAAAGTTAAGTTTCTAATTGCAAGTCGGGACTCTTTGTTTGGTTTTATCCTTGAAACCATTTTTGCCTTTCACTAAAAATGGTCATATATTTTATTATACGAAGTTGTGATTTATATATTTAATATTGGCTATTATAAATATTAAACATTTCTATTAATTTATTTCCGTCCAGCGACAAAAAATTGCTTATTACAGGATTCATCAATAAGACAGTGCATTATTTTAGGATTAGTGCAAATCCTGCAATAAGATTTTTATGTATATTTTATTTTTTATTTCCTTCGGTAATTTTCTCTATAGGGTCAGGTTTTGGGGATTGATTGACCAATTTTAATATAGAGTCTATGAGAATTTCCCCCGTCATCTCTCCCAATCCTGTTTGCGAAATATATCTGTATCGCTTAAAACTGTTCCAATCCACTTTTGTAAGTATGTATCCAAAGGCGTCATTTGTTAAACCGAATAAGAATGGATGTTGAGTAGGCATATTCCGTTTGAGGTAATATCCAATATTTGGCAGAGCCTCACCGGGGATTGTAACAATTTGTGCCGTTCCAATATTCACCAGATTAATTCGTGTAGAAATTGTTCCTTTCTCAGAGATTGGATATTTAATTGGTGAATTTTTTAATGCCATTTTTAATATGGGTGAATTGAGAGGAAATTCTACAATTGTAGAGTTGCAATACAGAGTAGGATTTTTTTGTAGAGGTGCATCAGAGACGATTCTCAAGGCTTCATCGGCTAATAGTTCACCGATGCGGACACATTCATCCCAGGTCTGAATATCACCGTTAGGACCCCGACAATCCGCGGTTACCATTCCACCCTGTGCACTATTCATAAATATCGCCATTCCACCGGTTTTCGATTCGATACGGTCATATAAGGGACCACATAAATCGGGTGATAATGTTTTTTGACTATCGCCGATTACCTCCGGGTGGATTGCATAATTAACGAGGGTAACAATAGGTTTACCTTCTGATTTCTTCTCTGCGGATACTGCCTGTAAAACACTACAACGCGGGTCGTATAGTTCTTCTGCATAGTAGTTATATGCGATTTTCCCTTTTGCTTCTTTTGTGGCGATTTTCAGATAAGCAGGTTTAAGGTTCTGGTAGGCTTCATTAATGGCTTCTGCTGCTTTTTGGCATACCCAGTCGAGATATTTCAGGTCTGCGGTGAAATTACCTTTTTCATCTGTAAATCCGTAAGTTTCAGGAGCACTATGAGTGTGTGTAACACCTACAATAATATTTTCTGGTGGTATTTGTTGCACTTGTGCCCGGATTTTATCCGCTAATGGAGAAGACCAACCTAAAAAATCCATGCTTAAAATAGCCATACAGACATCACCTTTTTTCATCACCATAGCACGAGCAGATAGGTCCCCTAACTTCTTTTCCGCAGGCGAGGCTTCACCTACACCTCCTGAAACAGGTAGTAACGGGTCAGGCGTAATAATCCTTTTTGCACAACCCACATAAAGCATGTCCTCCTTATTCTCTTTAGCATACAGAGGAAAACATAAGGAAAAAATTAGTGTTCCTAAAAGAAATAGAGTTAAAAAATAGATGTTCTTCATTTATTCGCTCCTTGTTAATAGAAATTATGTTTCTCATAAAGGAAAGTAAAAATATTATAACTTTATATAAGGGGTAAATAAAAAATGTTTTATCTCATTTCTTGTCCACCGGTGACATTGATTGCCTGTCCTGTCATGTAATTTGCTTCATCACTTGCTAAAAAGACCACAACATTGGCAACATCTTCATATCGGCATGGACGCCTCATTGGCACCTGGTCAATGTATTTTCTACGCACTTCCTCTTCTGTAATACCTTGATTTTTTGCATATTGTTTGAACAGACTCTCTGTCCATAGAGGAGAATCTAATAAGTTACCTGGACACACTGCATTGACTCGGATTCCATGTTCAGCAAATTCTAATGCTAAACTCTGGGTTACACCGATACCTCCAAATTTGGCAGCAGCATACGCAGAATTTTTAAAACTCCCTTTCTTACCTGATTTGGAATTGATTTGTATAACGGTCCCGTACTTATTAGGCAACATTACACGAATTGCTTCGCGTGCACAAATAAAATAGCCGACCAGGTCTACTTCTATTACCTTTCTCCATGCAGAAACATCAAAATTGATGGAATCGCCAGATATAAGAATGCCTGCATTGCATATTATCAAGTCAAGCCCACCTAATAAAGTTACTGCCTCTTCCACTGTCTTTCGCACGGCTTCGGCGTCTGTAATGTCTACCTTTGCAGGAAGAATTTTTTTCCCTGTTTCATCTGAAATTCGTTTTGCGGTTGCAGTCATTCTTTCAATGTTCACATCCCAGCCTATTGCGTCTGCACCTTCTCTGGCAATTCGTTCTAAAAGGGCTTCACCTAAACCCTGTGCTGCTCCTGTTACAATTGCTTTTCTTCCTTTTAATCGTTCCATAGTAGAAACCTTTCTAGCAACGCTTCTTCTGCTTCCTTTGTCCATGTCCCATCACGGGAAAGGTATTTTCCAACCTCAGGTAATAATTCCTGAATTTTATCTAATGGGGTTAACGGTAAATCTAAAATTTGTGGATACAAAACTACTTTTCCTGGGAAACGGGCTTCCTTAACGGCTTTCAGTCCGTCATAAGTAGCAAACAAACCACCTATCGCCGCAACACTACGATTAGTATCGCGTTTGCCTGCTTCTACCGATTGTAATACATGTTGCAAATCCGAAATTCGACTACCACTACAACCAATAATTTTAATACCTTCGCATATTTTTTTCAGTGATATTTTTGCAATTGTTCCGATTGCCAAACCGGCAAAGAGATTTACAAAACCTCCTGGTGCCGAAAAATCAACGGCTTGTGTCGCTAAAGTGGGGACAGGTGCAAGGAGCACCACATCGGAATATCCCCCTGGTGCAAGTTCGTTCAGATGTCTGTTCAAATCCTCTACATTAGCAAAGTCTTTATTACAAACAGTAATAAGTTCCACATCTCGCTTATTTAGCAATTCAGATGACCTGAGTTTCAAATGTTCTAATCTTCCTGCATCTAAATCGGTAACTACGACGCGTTTAGGTCCATCTTCTTTTTCCAATGCCCTTTGAACATGCATCTGTCCCATAGGTCCACCTGCACCAATAAACAAGGCTGTTCCGCCGGGCAACAAATCAGAGCGTTGATTCCGTTCTCTAATCTCCTCTAATGTTTTACCTCCACCAATGATTCGCTTATATTCATAATGCACCGAACCCACATCCAGAGAAATATAATCATTTGTCATTTCTTTGGCATCACCCAATAAATACATTGTGCCATGCGGCGACAAATACTTTAGCCATGCTTCGACAGTTTGCGGGTTGACTACATCTATAATAATGTCCTGCGAAGTTTGTCCCTCTTGTGGAAATTGTTCAGGTGCGAAAATCTTTATTCGAGGGAATTCTTGGATTATTTTTGGGTCAGGTTGTGATGTGATATACCATGGAGTTTCAGACTCGGGATAGATTCTATCTTTCAAACGATATGACATTTCTACACAAGCCCATGGTTCTGCTAATGCCGCAGCACTATATCCCGTTGTTGGTTGCACAGGTAATAGATAACAGCCATCATCTCCCGCAAGGACTCGCTCATCTAAATAGGTGTATTGTTCCATACCACCGGGGATAAGATACCCAAAGGCATAGCCTACACCGTTATAATAAATGTCTGCCTGAACAATAAAACGGTCTCCCTTCTTAAAATTATCCTTCCACCGCTTACCTGCTTTAACAACTGTTACCGAACATTCATGACCGAGGACAATAGGTTCTTTCTGCAAATCTCTACCGCGTATGCGTGGATGATTGCTACCTAAATTTATGACTTTAATATCCGATAAACATATCCCCAAAGCATCAACTCGAACCAATATCTCATTATCATTAGGTTCTCGCAGTGGCAATAAAACAGGCTTCCCATCCTTACCGACATTTTCCAGTCCAGAACCAAATACATGCCACGCATAATATTGTTCTGGAAGGGGATGTTCAACATTACGAAATTTATTTAGTTTATTATTCATAAAAAATACTCCTTAAACTGTATAGGTTAAAGCATTTTTTGACGATAATGTTCGTCAGGACGCGAATCAATCCTTCGGACAGACTCTTCCGATAAAAATCTGGGTCCACCGCATATTGCGGTTCCCAAAACGATTTGAGCGCATTTCTCTGCCATAAGCGTTATTGCCTGAACCTTACCCGGGGTCGGTCCCATAGCGATAACTCCATGATTTTCCATAAAAATAGCACGAGGTAAATATCCCTCTTGTGCAATGAACTCTTCCATTTTATTTTTAACTGTGCGTGCTAACATAAGTCCCGGGTCTACATAAGGCACAAAAACTGATTTCCTGCCCACTACAACAATATGGTCAGGGCAGGTCCTTCCTTGAATATACTCTTCTGCCTTTTGCGAACATAAAATCGAATTGACAAATACAGGATGTGTATGTCCAATAAAATGATACTCCGAATACTGGTATAGAACCGCATGAAGTATCGTTTCCACTGACGGCATTCGCTTATCCGAGGTATCCACCTTCGCCTTTTGTAGGGTTTCAAGAACATCCTGGTCAGTTGCAGTAGAATTTTCAAGTAGTGCTAAAACAGGTTTTGTTTGAACACAAAGAAAATCATTACTCTTAATATCTTGTAGCGTTGCCCCTGAGGCTTTTATATAAAAATGCTCATTATCAAGCCTTGCAGAGGTATTCCCTTCACCCAGAATGGCAAGATGATGTTCAGTCCGCCCTAAAAAACGGCTCATAGTAGTCAATTGTTCTAATATCTGTTCTGACATCTAACTAATTTCCTTAAAATAAAAGATTTTTAATGATTATAAAAAATTTTGAGGTTAGATTTGAAATGGTTAAGTTTTTTGTATTCAAAGCGGAAGTAAGACTTGAAGAAATTTATTATAGTTTTTTGGACAATAAGTAATAGACAATCTTCAAATTAATATAAAAGGTTGTAGTCATATATCTTATTTCTGTTACTTCTATATTATAATTATACTTAAACACTTGAAAATAAATATTATATGAATATAGCAAATTAAATAATTTTTTATTAAATATAAATACTTGAAAATAATCATTTATTGTTATAGAATATTTATAGTTAAATAATAATTATAATTATTATTTGTGATAAAGTATGAAATTTGAATTTTCATGCTATTTTGTTTAATTTAACAAAATTTTAGCATAAGGAGTAAGGCTTATGAAAAAGCATGGTTTCACATTGATTGAACTCCTTGTTGTGATTGCCATTATTGGCATTCTTGCAGCAATTTTATTGCCTGCATTGGCTCGTGCTCGTGAAGCGGCACGCCGCTCCTCTTGTCAGAACAACCTGAAGCAGATTGGGTTGTCTATGAAAATGTATTCAAATGAGGCAAAGGGTGAGAAATTCCCTAATTTAAGTGTTGCAGGTGGGGATAATTGCGACGAGATAGGTATAGACTTTATGTGGTGGGGACCGCAGTTATACCCTGAATATTTATCTGACCTGGCTGTAAATGTGTGTCCGTCAGATTCAGATGGTAAACGAGCCTTTACTGATGGTCGTTGGCACTGCGACGGAAACCCTGATAATCCAGTTTGTCCATGTCAAATAGATGCTTTATCTTATATCTATATCTCGTGGACTTTACGAACTGAAGATTTTCTTTTATTAGGTATGGATGAAAATGATATGGCAATACCATCAAATGTATTTCCACTTACTTATATTGAGCCAGCATTTTTAGGTGAGTTGGGAAATGTAATAGTTGCTGCTTCCAATGCTCCGGATGTTAGCACTGCTCTTGGCATAGTGGATAAGGATATTTCCTTTACTAATTCATCAGACCAACGAAAGGTGACTTTATATCGGTTGCGTGAAGGTATTGAAAGATTTTTTATAACGGATATTAATAATCCTGCTGCATCAACAAAGTCGCAAAGTGAATTGGTGATATTCTTTGATGAAATTGAAACAACACCATCGGACTTTAATCATATTCCCGGTGGTGCTAATGTATTGTATATGGATGGCCATGTATCATTTCTTCGTTATCCCAGTGAACACCCCTGCACAAGATTATTTGCATCATTTATTGGTAATATAGACCAATTATTATGAGCATAACCCAAAACTTTTAAATTACCTATCAAAAAAATGTAACTATTTCTGAAAAGAGGTAGTTACATTTTTTATATAGTTTATTTTATTAATTTTGTAGTATAATATTTGCCAAAATTTATTGTGGTAGGATTATTATGAGCCTGGATAGTGTGTCGAAAGAAAAAGAAAATCTAAAAGATAAACTTTCTTATTTACTCTCAGAGCAAATAATTGAAATTCTTAAGAACCTTGAGGTCGGAGTATATGTAGTTTCTCCGGAGCGTAAGATTCTTTTTTGGAATGATAAAGCACAAGAAATAACAGGATATAGTGCAGAAGAGGTTATTGGGACTCATTGCCAGGATGATTTGTTAAAACATGTAGACGAAAAAGGGACTGAATTATGTCTTAACAATTGTCCACTGGTTGAGACTATTAAAGATGGTCAGATTCGTAAGGCTATTGTTTTTTTACGGCATAAGTTTGGATATCGCTTACCGGTTAGGATAAAAACTTTGCCAATATTGGTAGATGGAGATATTAAAGGTGCAATTGAGTTTTTTCAAGAAAATACGGAAGAATTAAATTTGTTAGAAGAACTTCGGGAAGCCCGAGAGAGAACCTTAATATGTCCACTGACAGAAATTGGCAATCGAAGGTATATAGAATTAGCCCTCACACACAGACTTGCGGAAGCAGAGAGATTGGGCAGTAGATTAGGTGTCCTTTTTATTGATATTGATGATTTTAAGCGTGTCAATGATACTTATGGTCATTTGATTGGGGATATTGTTTTGCAGATGGTAGCACGAACACTTGTAAAGATTATACGGCCTTATGATTTTGTTGGCCGTTGGGGTGGGGAAGAGATGGTAGTTGTTGCTCCTCATGTAAATCAAGAAGAACTGTATGCTTTAGGAGAACGCATCCGCAATTTGATTTCAGCAAGTAGTATAAAAACAACACATGGTTATCTGGGGGTTACAGTTTCTGTGGGTGCTACACTATCATGCGACGATGACACTGTGAATTCAATTATTGAACGGGCAGACCAGATGATGTATGAAAGTAAAAGAAATGGGAAAAATCAAGTTACTATTTATCCAATTTCAAAATAGAATTAGTTTTTAATGGGTCTGAATTACATGCCTTCTGAGGAGATAAGGCAAGAAGCACAGAGCGGATTATCTGAAAAATCCCCTCGAATAAAGTCTTGGCGAATTTTTATAGCACGCGGTGAATTCCACACTTCATATATAGAACTTTCTGCGACATTGCCCAATGCCATCGTTTTGAAATAATCTGTGCAACATAAAACCATATCGCCGTTAAATAAAATATACGCCTGTTTGAATAGCCTTGTGCAGTGATTAAACCGAATTGATTTGCCAGGATTTAATTTATTAAAAGAAATGTTATTTCCCCCTCGATTTTCTAACGCTGTATATTTTGAATTGACCCCTAAATTTTTCCAGTAGTTGACTGCTCTGTCTACATCAACAAGATTTGTTTTAACCATCGTAACGGTAATTTTTAGTTCAGGATGGAATTGATTTCTTTTTTGAATAAGGTATTCTACATTCCTTTTTGTTTCCTCAAATTTCAGACTTCCTCGCATAGTATTTTCATAAGGTTCTTTTTCAATTCCTTGTATAGAAATAAAAATATGATGGAATGGATTGTCCTTCATTAATTCATCTACAATTTCTGGGGACAACTTACTGCCATTTGTTGTAATAGTTATGTGTGAGTTAGGTATAGTTTGTTTTATATATCGTGAGCGTTCTAATAGTTTTGGGTCTAAAAATGGTTCATTCATAAGGTAAGGACTAATACGCCGTGTTTCCCGATACTGTGCAATTTCAAGAATTATCTTTCTAAACAGGTCATCTGACATAGTTCCTTTTGGAACATATTCAACGCTTGCAGTATAAGGACAGAATATACAACCGCCATTACAACCTGTTCTCGTTTGAATCTGCACTGTGGAAGGAAAGGTAAGCACTTTACGAAGAAACATTCTCTTTAAGTAATCAGCCCACCACCGCTTGTCTGCCCCAGCAATGTAGAAATGTGATTTCCATTGATTTATTATGTTTTTGCGATGTCTTATTCTCATTACTTGCATTTAAAAGTTTAGAACATTATTTTATCAAATTTCTATTATTTTAATAAGTGAAAACTGTCAATAAAAACATTACTGTATTGCGGGTAATTATAGTAAAAACAAAAACATAAGGATTTCCACTATTAAGTAGGTAACATCACAACTCTGATTGTTTTTCTTGTTTAAATTTTTGATATTAATGATTATGAGTTGGTTTTGGAATTAATAAGATTGGGCAGCAATAACGCGATATTTGCAGGTTTTGCCTGTTATCATGCAGGGACCTTCTTCCTCAGGTGCGTCAAATGGAATACAGCGAATTGTTGATTTTGTTTCATCTTTTAATCTTTGTTCTACTTCTGGATTAGTATGGTCAAGGAAAACACGGAAAAGTCCGCCCTGTTCAATTCGTTCTTTATATTCATCATAAGAATCAACGGTAAATGTGTTTGCCTCTGTTCGTTCTCTGGCTTTATTGAACAGGTTATTTTGAATATCTGTTAATGTATTATCCACCTGTTCTTTCAGGTTATCAATACTCGCAGTTATTTTTTCTGCATTATCCCTTCGCACAAGGACTACCTGTCGTTGACTTACATCTCTGGGACCTATTTCAATACGCAAAGGGACCCCTTTTAATTCCCATTCATGAAATTTATAGCCAGGCTTATATTGGTCGCGGTCATCTATTTTATAGAAGAGTGGGTCCCAGTTTTCAGTAATTTTTTGGGCATAATCGCTGACCTGTTTTTGTTCTTCAACGCTTCGCCAGATAGGAACAATTACCACAGGTAGAGGTGCTAATTTAGGTGGAATGACAAGTCCCTGGTCGTCAGAATGGCTCATAACCATACCACCGATAAGCCGTGTAGATACACCCCAACTGGTAGCATAGACATATTTTAGTTCTTTGTCACTATCTTGAAATTTTACATCGAAGGCTTTTGCAAAATTTTGTCCTAAATTGTGTGAAGTGCCTGATTGTAGTGCTTTACCGTCCTGCATAAGTGCTTCTATACAATAGGTATGGACTGCACCAGCAAACTTTTCTGATTCTGTTTTTCTGCCAACAATAACAGGCATAGCAAGGTAATCCTCAGCGAATCGTTGGTAAACATGAATCATTTTTAATGTCTCTTCCTCTGCTTCTTCGTAAGAGGCATGAGCCGTATGCCCTTCTTGCCAGAGAAATTCAGTTGTGCGTAAGAATAGCCGTGTCCGCATTTCCCAACGGCAGACATTTGCCCACTGATTAATAAGCAGAGGCAAATCGCGATAGGAACTAATCCAATTTTTGTAAGTTGCCCAAATAATGGTCTCAGAGGTAGGACGAATGACAAGAGGCTCTTCAAGTGGTTTTCCTCCGCCATGGGTTACAACGGCACATTCTGGGGCAAATCCTTCAACATGTTCTGCTTCCTTTTTCAGGAAACTTTCTGGGATAAGCATAGGGAAGTATGCGTTTACATGCCCTGTTTCTTTGAACATACGGTCAAGGTTTTTCTGAATGTTTTCCCATATACCATAGCCATTAGGCCTAATAACCATACATCCTTTAACAGGACTATAATCTGCCATTTCTGCTTTTAGAACCACATCAATATACCATTGAGAATAATCTTCAGAGCGTTTTGTTATCCCTTTACTCATTTATACAATACTTCCCTTTCTTTTTAATTAAGATTAAATCTTTTTAAAACAAACTATTTTTGCCCAGGATAGGTACTGTTCATCCGTTGAATAAGTTCGAGAGCCGTTTTGTGATAAGAAGGGGCGACATCAGGTCCACCTGAATTTTCTTCGCCATACTGACTTTTCTCATATACATAAGGGGGTTTAGTATCCCATTCCGATTTGGGAATAATGTAGCCTATTTCGTCATTAGCCAACCCGATAACGAAAGCCATTTTTGCTCCTTTTTCCATTTCACTACGAAGAGGTGGAGTTTCAACAGGTGCAGTTAGGTTAAAATCATTTCCAGGAAGTGCTTCAATATTTCCTTGAACAACTTCAGGATAAAGTTCGCCCGGAACTGTTGTAATCATTACATCGCCAATGCGAACAACATTAACTTCGCTTTTTGATTTGCCACCCCAAAAATATCCCTCATGAATAAGTCCTAACATAATCCCATACTTAAAAGGTCCCTGCATAGGTGCAAAGAAGGTTTTTGCTGCAACAGCAATAAGTGGATTCTCATTTTTCCACACATTGGGACTGTGTAATGCGTTTGCCGCAACAATTGCTGTGTTATATCCTAGTGCTTGTGCTTTTTCTAATGACTCATCTTTGTATACAGTTGTTCCAGAACGGTCAGGAACAGGGACTCTCAATTGAGTCATCAGACCACCTAACATCCCTTGAAAATATAGACACATTCCACCAAAGCCCTGAACACCGTTCGGCTCTGGAACACCTTTTTCCATACCCTCACGAAAATAATGAATAAAATCAGATGATAAGTATGGATTATCGCTTCCTGCTGTTTCTGGATGATTACCCCATGAGGCAAATGTTGCAATGGTTTCGTCTGTATTTGGTTTTGTAAAGCGGAAAAGATACATATTGAGGTCCATTACTTCTGGCTTCCGTGAATCACGAATGAACCCTTCTGGTCCTACCTGCACCTGAGTGCAATACATATCAGCAGGTTGCAAATTATGAACAGCCTCTTCAATTGCCTCCTTTGTCATTTTTTGGATGAATTTCATGTGGTCTTCATTATAACCAAAGATAGGAATATCCAGACCTTTGATTCGCTTCCAGAAACTCCAGATTCGCATAGTGTCCACTACTTCGTGACAGTGAGTAGAAGAGAACAGAATGTGGTCCACCTTCAAACTGGGGTCTATGCTTTTTCGTATGGTTATAAAGTCATTGTGATAAATGCCAATTGCATCAAAAGTCGCCATCACCAGAGTCACGCCGTTGTTTTTAAACGCAATTACACGGACCCATTGTGGGTCGTTTATACCTTTTGCGGGACGATTTGCATGGAAACCGGCAATCCATATACCATCAAACCTGCCATTTTTATTTTTATCAACATAAGTATCTACATCGGGGTCAAATCTGCCGTTATTATTAACATCTTCCCAGGAATCATAAAGGTCAGGTATAGGAGTTATATCCCTTTTAGCAACTCCAATTTCAAGAGTGCCAGGCTTAGGTGAGGTGGCAGGGTCAGGGATTAGAAAATCAAGTGTATAATTTTGATATGGACCGCGCATTCTCGAATAGAGCCAGAGGAAGAAGGCTACAATAATAACAATAATTATAATAAGCGTCCATCGTAAAATGGGATGCCTTCCTAAAAAAGAGTCGGCAGAAAACATGATTATATTCCTTAATTTAGAGGTTATAGATAAATGTTGTGTATAATTAATGTATATTCCATTAAAAATTATTCGTTTTGATTATAAGATAAATAACCTTTTTATTTCATTTTTTGAAAGTGAAAAACATTATTTTAATTTTTGTGAGGTATGGATATGAATCTTAAACTGTCTATTGTAGGAGTGCTTATGACAATTGTTAGCGTATGTGCTACGGGTTCCGTTTATGGCTATCAACTTGTGTATCAACCTAAACCGGAAGACTCAATGCAGGTATATATTTATCGGTTGGACAATGGATTGACGGTATATTTAACAGAAAACCATGAGATACCTCGTTTTTATGCAGAGATAGCAGTTCGTGCAGGTAGTCAAAACGACCCACCAGAAACCACAGGATTAGCCCATTATTTTGAGCACTTGATGTTTAAGGGGTCTGAGAAATTGGGCACAATTGATTATTCTAAAGAGAAGGAATTGTTAGACAAAATAGAGGAGTTGTATGAGAAGTATCGCAAGACGACAGATACAGAAGAGCGGGAGAAAATCTATAC
>Ga0116193_1000066_pt1 | contig 99923 bp, 87 predicted proteins | sample AD_UKC115_MetaG_FD_89892 | JGI IMG/M metagenome (GOLD analysis project Ga0116193, IMG submission 89892) | Active sludge microbial communities of municipal wastewater-treating anaerobic digesters from Hong Kong - AD_UKC115_MetaG | ecosystem: Engineered > Bioreactor > Anaerobic > Digestate...
TAATTATTTTCCGTGTTTGAACTGTCGTCTTAGCATTGGTGTGATACTTAACTGGCATATATATCTCCTTTTTTGCTTTTATAACATAAATTTTACTACACTTAATCTTATTGATTGATACTTGTTATAACAAACCCTACAACCTACTGCCCCCTGACAGTCTTATCACGGCAGTAGGTCGTGGTATAGATGTGGTTGTTGACAATCAGGTGCCAGACACGAATAATGAGTATAAGGTAGGTATTGAGTTGAGTCCGTTAAAGGGTGTAGCGGGAGTAGACCTGCTATTGACTTACGATGCAGGTATAGTATTTTCCAGATTAGAGTTGGGCGATGCTACGAGCAAGTTTAAGCGAGAGTCGGCGGTAGGTGAAGGCTATTTGAAGGTATCATTAGGCAGTGAGAATGTGATAACGAGAGAAGGTAAGGGCAGGATACTCAATGTATATTTTAGTCCTGAGAGTGCTTCTGTATCGAAGACGGTGAAGATAGAGGTTCGCGAGGTGAAGGTGAAGGGCGAGTTTGGCGATGATATGAGTTGGTATGGTGATATTGCTATAAAGAATGGGAGTATTACACTTACCGCTACTACTGATGTTGAACAGATAAAGAATGATTTGAAGACAAACTTTGACACCGTGGATACCAATAAAGATGGTAAGATTTCGTATGAAGAATTTTCTGCATATAATTCATCGCTAACACGAGATATTTTTGACAGTATAGCAGGCAGTGATAGTTATATAGACAAGTCAGAGGTAGGATTATCTGTTGCTGAGGGAGAAGGGACTCACGAAGGCACGACCGAAGGTGAAGGTATTGCAGAAGGGACTCACGAAGGCACAACCGAAGGTGAAGGGGGCGGTGGTTGTGGCTGTGGTTGTTCTGGTGATAAGGATATGCCATCCTTTGATGGGTTTATGAAATACCTGTTGGACATTCTATTTGTCGGTTTGCTTGTATCATTGATGAGTGGCATGAAAAGACGGTTGTAGTTTCAGTGAGAGGAGAATAGGTCATATAAGTCAAATATGTCATATAGGTCGTATAAGTTATAGCGAGAAGAAATGGCAGGAGTAGCCTGACGGGGTAGTCTCTGGGAGTCTCTAAGATAGGAACACCCCGTCTCTGACGGGACACCTCTCTCCGAGAGGGGAATTTTAAAACTATAAAGTGCGGAACTAATATTCAAAAAAGTTTTTTAGTTATAACTGAACCATGCCCGTCTTGTAAGAATTTTAACCGCAAAGAAAGATGCTATGACCGCTATGATTTTTACTGGATAATATAGAGTTTTTTGTCATTTGACTCAATTTATTCCTAAGTGAATAAACATAATAAAACCATAACTTTCCTTTGTGTTCTTTGTGTCTAACCTAGTGACCTTTGGGATTAATCTCTTAAACTCGAAGTACCAAAGATTAAAGTTGTTATTATCATTTTATATTGACTACTCTAATTTTTCAGATGTCTCAATAATATAAAGATTAATCTAAAAAGTAGGGGGCTAAAAATAAATTATTATTTATTCAAAAAGTAACATATCAGTCAAAGATTCAAATATTTGTGAATATTATTTGCAATCTACTTTTGAAATTAGCAACTAACTATATTTTATACCCACCAAAAGGCAAAGAATATAGCGGTCTAATTCTTCATAATCCCGCTCTGCAATAAACTTCGATACCAGATTTTTGTCCATGGCTCTGACTTTTTCAACTAATAATTTAAAGGTAGCCAGGCTATTTCTCAGGTGCTTTGTGTTTACTGTTTGTTTCTGTGTTCGCATTGTTTTAACATCAAGTCCAATCCATTCACCGTTTCTTCCATATCCATATTCTTCTAAAACTCGTACCTGGTTAAAGGCGCGACGGAGGTTATATGAGCCGAAGGATTTATCCTGGTCAAATTTTAATCCACCCTGGTCGTTGAGGTGAACACTTCTTAATTTTTTATGAGCCAAAGCGTAAGCCATGTCGTCAGCGGGGTCTAATCCTGCTAAAATAGAATGAGCCGTTTCTATAAGGCAGCAAACTCGTGCGGGGTCATCAGTAATATATGATAAACCGATGGCATGTCCAACCGTAGGGATTATTGCACTATCTACTGGCTCGTTAGGTTTTGGTTCAATCAACACTGTGACTTGTTTATCATAAGCAAGCATTTCATTAATGGCATCACGAATTTGAAGCACTGCTAGTCGAACATTCTTACTTTCACGAATATATGTTCCTTCCCTTGCTAACCACAAAACTAAATTATGAGTGCCTAAAAAATTCATTATATCAATGGCTTTCTTTGACCGTTCTATTGCATATTTACGACAAGCAGGGTCATTGCTTGTATAAGCACCATCAATAGTTTTAGGTGAAAACCATAAACGAGGTGCAACGAACTCAGCAACCAGTCCCTCATTATCTAACATCTTTTTCACTTGTTTGGCTTCTTTCTCAATTTGTGCACTCGTTTTGTTGTCTATATCAGGCACCGCATCGTCATCATGAAATTGCATTCCGTCAAAGCCCAATTGTTTTGCTACTTTTATCTTTTTGGCAAGTGGTTCAGGTTTGCGAACAGGAGGACCGAACGGGTCAGCACCTTCATCAATATTCCACGGACCGAAAGAAAAACGATACACACCTTTTACAGACTTAACATCGGAATTGTTCTTCTTTGTAACCATAACTCTAACCTCCATAAAATTTGTTCTTTGTTTTTGTATAATTAAATGGTTTATTTTGTAGCATATACTTTTTAAATTACTAAAGGCAAAAACTAGATTTAAATTACAATGTTTATTAGAGAACCTTATAACAAAGAAATTGTTGAAAAGGAATTACTCCCTTTACCTTTTTGCCATGCAAGATATCTGCTTGCACCTCATACTTATTACAACATTGGCGGTCCTGCTGATTTTACTCTCATTCCGAGAAGTGAAGATGAAATGGAACAGGCATATTCATTATTAAAAACAATTTCATGTCCACATTTCATTCTTGGTGGAGGCACGAATGTTCTCATTTCCGACAAAGGTTTTCACGGAGTTATTTTATTTACATCACAATTAAAGGAATTTCAGGAATTAGGGAATGATAGATATTTTGTTAGTAGTGGAATAGAACTCCAATGGATAGTAAAAGAAGTGATACTAAAGAATAATTACGAAGGGGTTGGTGCACTTACAGGAATTCCCGGAAGTATGGGTGGCGCCCTTTATATGAATGCTGGAACAGTCAATGGCTGCATCTGTGAATGGGTTGAAAGTGTGCTCTTGCTAACCACTAATGGGAAAAGGGAAATTCATATAGAACCAAATCTTTACAGTTATCGTTCTCAAACCTTCTGTTCAAGTAATGATTTAATATTAGGTGCTATTTTCCATTTCAAAAAGGCGGATACGAATCAATATCCTATTTATGAGCACTATATTAATCGTAGAAAAGAGAAACAACCACAGGGACATTGTTGCGGTAGCGTATTCAAAAATCCAACAGGAACCCATGCCGGAGAACTGATTGAGGAATGTGGATTAAAAGGGACAAGATGTGGTGGTGCTATTATTAGCCCTGTTCATGCTAATTTCATCATTAATGAGAATAATGCAAAGTTTGATGATGTATTTTCATTAATTCAACTTGCAAAGGCAAAGGTAAAAGAGAAATTTGGGATAGTTCTCGAAGAAGAGGTTCGTATCCTTTTTGAAGATGGCTGCTTGCAATACTGTCCTCATCTAACCATAAATAAAGGATAATCTTTATGAATAAAAAACTTCGTTATGTAATTAATGCTATGGCTCCTATTCGTATATGTGATTTGGGTGGATGGACAGATACCTGGTTTGCCGAATATGGTGCTGTATTAAATATTGGTGTCTATCCTTATGCAGAAGTCCAAATATATGTATATGAGACCGAAAATCAAGTGAAGTCCGAGATAATTTTGGATGTAGAAAATTTTGGTGAACGATATGCGCTCCAAACCAATTTTAGCGAATATGACAAGCATCCCCTTTTGGAAGCATGTATTGACATTATGAACCTGCCCAAAAACTTATCTTTTGAAGTAAACCTTTTTTCAGAAGCACCTGCAGGTTGTTCCACAGGAACTTCGGCGTCAATTAGTGTTGCTTTACTGGCTGCCCTTGACATGCTAACACCCGGTCTACATACCCCACATGAACTTGCATCCCTTGCGCATCGTGTTGAAACAGAAAAATTAGGGTTACAAAGTGGGATTCAAGACCAACTTTGTGCGAGTTACGGTGGAATAAATTTTATTGAGATGTTCCAATATCCACACGCATCTGTATCACCTATTCTATTACCAAATTCTATCTGGTGGGAATTAGAACGGCGACTCATGCTAATCTATCTCGGCAAAACTCATTCCTCTAGTGATGTCCATAAACAGGTCATACAGGAATTAGAACAACCCAACAGCGACAAAAGTGTTCTGGATATATTGAGAAATTCTGCTCATAACGGGAAAAACGCTTTATACGAAGGCGATTTCAATGCCTTTGCGAAAGCCATGCTACAAAATACCGAAGGACAAATGGCTCTGCATTCTTCCCTTGTGTCCGATACTGCAAAACAAATAATTCAGTTATCAAAACAACACGGTGCGATAGGATGGAAGGTCAATGGTGCTGGTGGAGAAGGAGGTTCACTAACACTTTTGTTCGATGAACATAACAGAAACAGGAGAACTTTCAAGAAGGCACTATTTGAATTTGACCCACATCTACTGATTATCCCCATCTATCTTTCCCGTAGGGGTATACGCCGATGGTTCTCAAAAACTCTGGATACCGAATAATTTTTAACGAGTTTCAATTGGACAATTTATTCCTGCACATTCGCAAATAGCAAGGAACAATTTTTTTGTTATTTCAACCCCATAATCGCAAAAATTTTTAGGATTTTCCCAAAACTCTCTCAAATCCCCTTGATGTTCCCGTTCATAGTTAAGCACTTTCAACATCATTTGAACCTTATCTAATCCTCGAACTAACTTCGCTTCAGGTGAGGATACTTCATAAAATTCGCGATGTATTTCTGAATACTTTGATGTGAAACCTTCCATAAGTTTCTCAAAAACTGACTGCTCCGCATCTAACTTTTCGTCAGGGAAATACTTCTGTATTATAGGCATGGGAATATCCATCATCTTTGCTTCTGCCAGGTCGTGAACTATTGCCATTGCCAGCACCTTATTCGCATCCCATTCTCCAGGATATTGCTCTACAACCAATAATGCCAATAAACTCAAAAAATGGCTATGTGCCGATACTGATTCAGGGATAGAAACTCCTCGCAACAAAAATCCTGCTCTCGGCACACGGTCTAACGGTTGTATTTCCTTAAAAAGATTTAACACCTTTGCACAAAATTCGTCCATAGAGATACTCCTTCATTTCATTTATAAAAAACGGGAATGCCATGGCAATTTATAAATTTTGAACTTCCTCGGCTAATGAATTTACCATTTGCTTATACTGCATATTCAAAATGAAATAAAACAAAATATATCCAAGTAGCATAAAAAGAAATATTGTTAATAACAGCACCTTTTGTTTAATAAAAAACCACAATAAAATAAGAACAATTATATCTACTGTTGGGCTAAAATAAAGTAATAAAGACCGAATCAGAACATAAGATTTTGTGGAACAGTTGACCATGACTTTATCTTCTAACAATTGAAGATGAATTTTATCAATAAACGGATACATAACTGTTTCTCTTTTACCTTTACTTGGAATAAGACGAGAAAACTCTATTTCCCCTTCCCATTCTCGTTCCACAATAAATCCCTTATTCATAAAAAAATTACGCAATTTCTCTATATAATCCTTCTCTTCTCCTTGCTTCAATCCAACCTCAATAGCAAATGAATCCTGCATAAAGATATTCCTACTTGTTTATTATGTATTTGATATTACTTATCATTTTACCATAATTTGTTGCTAATTTTAGAGGTGAAAAAACAAATAAAGATGTCTATAATTCTTTGCAGTGGTTTGCCAATGGAATGGAGTCACTTATGAATATAAAGATTTGGTTTTGGATTTTCTTCGAAAATTCTGCTTCGCAAGTGCGATAATAAGTTCTGTAGAAAAAACATAGAAATAATATTATTGACAACTTCAATTTGTCATAAAGGAGTATTCTAAATGCGAGTTTTAATTGTAGGGACAGGAGCACTGGGTTGTGTTGTTGGTGGATTTATGAAAAAAGCAGGACATGAAGTAACCCTTGTTGGGAGGACTAAAATGATGGATGCTATTCAGACAGAGGGTTTGTATATTTCAGGAATTTGGGGGAATCATCATATTTCAGGATTACATACATCTTATAAAGTTTCTCTTGAATGGAAAGGGCAATTTGATTTAATTATTTTATCTGTTAAGTCTTATGATACTGAAACAGCCATGCAGGATATTCTACCTATCATATCGAATAATGTGTTTGTTTGTTCGTATCAGAATGGGCTTGGGAATGTTGAAAAAATAGCCCAATTCGCAGGAATGGATAAAACAATTCCTGCTCGGGTTATTTTTGGGAGTCGCATTTTGAAGCCTGGCTTTGTGCAAGTAACAGTAATTGCTGAACCTACTGCATTAGGAAGGTTTAATGATGGACCTGATGAAACAATTATCCGAAATATTGTAGAGCAGATGGATAAATCTGGAATTCCTACTATTTATACTGAAAATATAGAGGGAAAGATGTGGGAGAAGGTAGTCTATAATTCAGCACTCAACCCGTTATCCGCTTTGTTAGATGTTCCTTATGGGCGGCTATTAGATACAGAAGAGACGCAAGTTCTCATGAAAGAGGTAATTAATGAGATATATGCGGTAGCATTGGCAAAACAAGTGCCTATGATTATATCAACACCTGAGGAATATATTCAGCACTTGTTTTATAAACTAATTCCACCCACAGCAGAACATTATGCAAGTATGCGAGAAGACTTAAAACAGGGGAGGAAAACAGAGATTGACGCACTTAACGGAGCAATTGTAAAAATCGGGAAAGAATTAAATATTGATTGCCCGACGAATCAATTTCTGACACAATTGATAAAGGCAAAAGAACAGATGGCTATCATGAATTTATAATAATTCTATGCAATTAACAAATAGAGACCTCTGAAAAATTATTTTTTACTGATTGTAAAAAAATACATAAGAAAATGAAACGAAACAGGGTAGTTGTTGTATAAATATATGTAAGAGATTTTTTGTTTAACTACGATAAGTAAATCTAATGGAAAGGAAAGATAATGATAAGACGCAGTAATAAGATAGACAATGTATTTGTTCACTAATGGAGCAAATACAAATTTCAAAAAGCATATACGGACCCAGAGCAAGCAGGCATTAATAGAGATAGATAGATTAGTAGATTGGGCAGAATTAGTTTCTCCTCTAATATCCGTATTATCGCGGAAGAAGGAGCATTTATCAGCAGCCGGTCGTAAGCCTCATGATTTGATAGTTATAGTGAAGTGTATGATATTGCAGATGCTCTATGGACTATCCGACCCAAGGTTAGAAGAGGAGATAGCGGACCGTAGGAGTTTTCAGATATTTTTGGGTTTAACCAGTGGAGATTCTATACCGGATGAGACGACGATATGTAGGTATAGGAAGTTATTTGTGGAATTGGGTTTAGGTGAGTTGTTATTTGATAGATTTACGGAGCAATTGAGTTCTTATGGATTTATAGTAGGTAAAGGGACGATAGTGGATGCGACTTTGAAGGAGGCACAAGCAAAGCCGAGTAGTGGCAGAGACAGAGATGCGGGATTTGCGAGGCGAGGAGAGAAGGTGACCTATGGATATAAGGGGCATATAGGAGTGGATGCGAATACGAATGTGATACACAGTGTATCATTTACACCTGCAAATGTTCATGATACAGAGGAGTTTGAGAAGTTGCTACTTAATACGGAGGAGGTGGTGTATGGGGACAAGGGGTATTCGAGCAAGAAGCGGAAGCGGGAGTTGCGTTATAAGGGTATACATTGTGCGATATTGGACAAAGGCTATCGTGATACACCATTGAGTCCGAAGCAGATTAAGCGGAACAAGAGATTGTCGAAAATTAGGAGTAAGGTAGAGCAAACATTTGCGTTCTTTAAGGAGGTATTACAATACAGACGATGTAGGTATTACGACCTGGCTCGGAACAGGTTTCAATTCATACTTTCAGCAATTGCTTACAACCTACGCAGGATGATTACATTGAGTAGAAAATTTAGTATGAATACAGCATAAAAAAGGAGATAAGAATTGGGAAATTATAAATATTACAACAGAAAAATAGAAAATATAAATATAAGGAGAGTCTATTTCACACACTTTTTAATCAAAAAAACAACATTTTAAAATAAAAATCATCTATCCTCTAAAAGAAAACTAAATAACCTAATTTTTCAGATGCCTCAAATAGATATAATTAGCCTCTGTATTACCTACTAAAAAGTTAAGGGATGGACTTCTTTCTTCGCTCAGAATTGTGTGGCAGTATATGTTCAGCATATAACCGACATTTTTTATTTGTTTATTAACTTTAGGTTATCTGATAAATAGTTCTATAAAGGACTAAAATTGTAAGCCGGTGGTTAGATGTAGTTTTCCATGTCCTTGGTCATCGTCGGGGTTAAGAGGGATACCATAATCAATACGAATAGGTCCGAACTTCGGAATTTCAGCACCGAGCCCCAGACCTGCACTGTATCTGATGTCTGATAAGTCAATATCATCTTCGTCTTTCCAGACACCGCCCATATCAAGAAATGAATAGAGACGAATAATATTTGTTAATTTGTATTTTAATTCCAGATTATTAATTAAGCGGACATTTCCACCTTCAGCAATCCAGTCCCCAAATAATCCATACTCTCGAATTTTAGGTCCGATGTCACGATAATCGTAACCTCTAACAGTAGTAGTTCCACCTGCATAAAATCTATAAATTAATGGGACATAATCGGAATCGCCATATTCTGTCATCCAGCCTTCCCGAGTTCTTAGCATAAGCACCCATTTTTTATTTTCATCTAAGGCTTTGAACCAGGAAAAGTCAAGTTGTAATTTAACGAAATTATTGTCCCCTCCGAGTCCAGCAATTTCGGAACTTATAATAGCATTTATTCCACGGGTTGGGTCACGAGGACGGTCCAGAGTATTCCTTTCTAAACTTAATATGGTGCTTACGGTCAATGAATTTTCAGTTTGTTTTTGAATTTCTCGGTTGATGAACCATGGTAGGTCGCTAATATCTATATCCTCTACGCGGAATGATAAACGGGCTGTATTGTAGAGTGATAATGGTTTCCCAAAGCGTATCTGTCCACCTGTCTGATTTTCACGGTAATCTGCACCGCCCCTTACCCAGTAGGATTCATCATAAAGGTCAACCCCTAAGGAGATAGGGTAGCCGGCTATTTCAGGGTCTGTAAAACTTATGTTATAGCGGTCCCTTTCATCTCCCACATGAACCCGTGCAGAAAATTGCTGTCCACCGCCGGAAAAATGGGGCCAGTTAGTAATATCAAAGTTCCTTAATCTAAGTTGAGCAAAGCCACCTACACCTTCATCTGTGCTATATCCTGCACCAAATAGAAATGTATTGGTTTTTCCTTCTTCTACATCTACTAGTAGATTGGAATAAATGGGGTCTAATTCATCGTCGTTCAGAGATATACGGACTTTATCAAAGTAATCTGTATTTTCAAGTCTTAAACGGGTTGTTTCTATTGCAGAGCCATCATAGCGTTCGCCGGGTTTTATTAATATTTGTCTTCGTATGACTTCATCTTGAGTAACATCGTTTCCTGTAATATCAACTTGTTTTATATACTTCATTTCACCTTCCGAGACATTGTAAACCACATTTGTCGTCTTACTCTGTTCATCTTTTGAAACCTGTGGTGTAACTGCGGCGTCTACATATCCACTGTCCCGATATTTATTTTCCAGAGTTTGAGCATCTTTTGTCACTTGACTTTTGTTATGCACCTCTTCAGGTTTTACCTTAACTACTTTTCCAAACTCATCATTATCAAACACTTTATTATTTGCATATTCCAGCGATTTGACCTTATATTGGTCTCCTTCTTCGACAAAGAGTTTTATCTTTAATTTTTTACCTCCATCTGTATACAGAACATCGGTATGTGTAACTTTTGCATCTAAATAGCCAAAATCACCATATTTATTCACCACACTATCTAAATCAGTTTCAAACTTAGTTTCATCGTATTTTCCGCCTAAAAACCACCTGGCAGGTCTAGTTTTCATCGCTTTTTTAATTTGACGGTCTGATAAGGCTGCATTCCCTTCAATCTCCACTTCTTTAATTCGGGCTTTTCTGCCTTCATCAATCGAGTAAATAATTCTGACAAGGCCTGGTTCTATCTTTTCTGTTATAACATCTACCTTGGTATTTGCATACCCTTTACCTTGATACATATTTATAATAGACTTTCTGTCTTCTTCACATAGTTCTGGAATAAATGAAGAACCCCTCTTCTGTTTTAGGATAGGTTCTATGGCACGCGATTTTATTTTTTTACAGCCTATAATTTTGACATCAGTTATTCTTCGTTCTTCTTCTACTATAAAGACAACTTTTACCCCAGCACCTTCTGGAGTGACCTCGGCGTCAACCTTAGTAAAGAAACCCAATCCATAAATTCTTCTTAGGTCTCTGGCAATTGAACGAGAATTTAAAGGTTGGTTTGGTTTGGTTTCTATTTGTCCCATGACTACCTGTTCATTTATTCTTTCCAGCCCCTGCACAGATATAGAAATGACTTCTTTCCCTGAGTAGTCTTCTATTTGTGCCTGTGAAATGTAACAAAAGAGTAAGACGCTAAAAAAAGCGGCTATAACCATATATTTTGGTTTATACATATAACCAATCCCTTTGTTCGTTTTTAATATTCAGATTTTTGCCTACAGAGGTTGCCCTAATTTGTAACTAATTTTACAGTATTATTATCGTTTTTTGGTAATTGATTTTCAACTTCATTATCCACCTGAACAAATTCCAGTGTTTTTCCATCTGAAGAAACTGCAATTGAAATGGTAATTCCTTCTTTAATTTCGCCTCTAAGAAGTTTTTCTGCAAGTGGTTCTTCTATATATTGTTGAATAGAGCGTCGTAATGGACGAGCACCATATTCATCACTGCTACCTATTTGCACAAGGAACTTTTTGGCTTCTGATGTAATGCTCAATTGTATCTGTTTTTCTTGAAGTCTCTTTGAGACCTCGTTCATCTGTATATCAACAATCTGTTCTAATTGCTCATGGGTTAAGCGATGAAAAACTAAAATTTCGTCCAAACGATTTAAGAATTCTGGATTAAATGTTCTTCGCACTTCTTCCATTACACGCTCTTTCATTTTTTCATACTCTTCTTCTACCGTATCTTTTTGGAAGCCCAAAGAGGTTGACCTCCCAATTTTGCGAGCACCGATATTGGATGTCAATACGATGACGGTGTTTTTGAAATCTATTTTTCTACCACTACCGTCTGTCATCTGTCCCTCTTCAAGAATTTGGAGTAGTGCATTAAATATATCAGGATGTGCCTTCTCAATTTCATCAAAAAGGACTACGGAATATGGTCTTCTTCTGACTTGTTCTGTGAGTTGACCTCCTTCGTCATATCCGACATATCCTGGAGGAGCACCCATTAATCTTGATACAGTGAATTTTTCCATATATTCTGACATATCTAAAGTGATTAAGGCACGTTCATCTCCAAACAGGAACTCAGCCAATTTTTTTGCAAGAAGCGTTTTTCCTACTCCGGTAGGACCGAGAAATAGGAATGAACCTACTGGACGGCTTGGATGTCTTAATCCTGCTCTTGACCTTTGAATGGCTCGTGTAATTGCGTCTATGGCAGTGTCCTGACCTACGATTGACTTATGCAATTCATCTCGCATACGAATTAATCTTTCCGATTCTGTTTCGCCAATCTTTGTTAGTGGCACTCCTGTCCATTTTGAGACAACATAAGCAATATCCTCAGCAGTTACTACTGCCTGAGAAGAATCGCGTTGGGTTTCCCATTCTTGTTTCTTTTCCTCATATAGGGATTGAAGGCGTCTTTCACGGTCTCTTAATGAAGCGGCTTTTTCAAACTCTTGATGTTTAATAGCCGCTTCTTTTTCTTGTGAAACTTTTTCAATTTCGATTTCTAATTCTTTTAACTCTTTAGGTCTGGTTGTTATTTGAAGCCGAACACGACTGCCTGCTTCATCAAGCACATCAATTGCTTTGTCTGGCAAATAACGGTCTGTAATATACTGGTCTGAAAGTCTTACTGCTGCAAGGATTGCTTCGTCGGTATATTTTACTTTGTGATGTGCCTCATATTTATCACGAAGTCCTTTAAGGATTCCAATTGTTTCTTCTGATGAAGGTGCTTCTACAAAAATTGTTTGAAACCGCCTTGCCAGAGCAGTATCTTTTTCGATGTATTTTCGATATTCGTCGGCAGTGGTGGCACCAATACACTGCAATTCTCCACGGGCTAATGCTGGCTTCAACATATTTGCAGCGTCTACTGCACCTTCCGCAGCACCTGCTCCTACAATGGTATGTATCTCATCTATAAAGAGGATAATATTATCTTCTTTCTGAATTTCTTTCATCACACTTTTGAGTCGCTCTTCAAATTGTCCGCGATATTTTGTTCCTGCAATAACTGCTCCCAAATCAAGTGTCAAAACTCGTTTATTTAAGAGCAAATCGGGAACATTACCATTAACAATTGATTGTGCAAGTCCTTCTACAATTGCTGTTTTTCCTACGCCTGCTTCACCAATAAGCACAGGATTGTTTTTTGTCCTTCTACTTAAAATCTGGATAACACGCTCAATCTCTGCCTCTCTACCTATTACTGGGTCTAACTTTCCTTCTCGTGCCAAATAAGTCAAATCACGACCAAAGGCATCTAATGCTGGTGTTGTTGACTTTTTCCGTTCCTGGAATTCAGGTTTGCCTGACTTTCCATGTTCTCCAAGGAGTTTCATAATCTCGGTTTGTGCTCGATGTAAATCAACGCCAAACTCGTTAAGTAATTTGGCAGCTACGCCTTCCCCTTCTTTAATTAAACCTAATAAGATATGTTCCGTCCCAATATAAGTATGATTAAATCGGTGTGCTTCTTCTGCTGCCATTTCAAGCACTTTTTTAGCACGAGGAGTGTATGTAATTTCTTCAGAGGTCAGCAATGCAGGTCCTTGGGAACAACGGTGGTCAATCTCTTGCATTAACAGATCCAAGTCTATACCCATATTTAATAATGCCTTTGCAGCAATTCCCTCATCCTCATGGCAAAGAGCAAACAATATATGTTCTGTTCGAACATATTCACTTCCCCGTTTTACTGCTTCCTTACGAGCCACTGCAATAACATGACGGGCTCTTTCTGTGAATCGTTCCCACAACATTTATTTTCTCCATATAGATTATATTTTCAAATATTGTAAATTGTAATAAGTATTAATTTTTGTTATCGAGTATTTCTCTAAATTTATTAGCCCGCATAAGACTTACTTTTACGGTATTACTGTCATCAGAAGAAAAATTGACAAGAATATGTCCTCCTTGAAGTTCAAATAATAATGATAGAGGTAATGAGAAAATTGATTCTGAAGTCAGGTTTAATGAGAATCCCAATTGTAAGGCAGACCATAACTCAATCGCCTCTGCAAACTCTAAAAATTTCGCCCCATGCACAACTCCTTCTGCCCTACCCACTATGTCTTCCAATGTCAATCTACTGGAAGAAAGTAATTTTTGTCTTGCATCTAATTCCGCTTTTGTTATCTCATTAACCGTATGGGATAGGGAGAAAATAATCTCGGCTTCAGAAAAACCTAATGTATATTTATTCCCGATTGCAAATAAACTGCCTACTGTTTCTATCAATCCGACAGTTACAGGGGAACCAGATAAACTGTGGAATCCTTGTTCAATGAAATGTTTTTGAATAGCCAAAGGACGAGCATCAGGAGGAGGTCCTGTATTTATACCGCTCAAATAGAAACCTAATGATTGCAATTTCTTTTCCCAAAGCACGATATTCCCTGTTTTTGCTAAACCGGGGAGATGAAGGAGCGTAAAGAATTTTAACCCTGTTCCTATAAGGTTTAAATCGGAAGTAAGAAAACCCAAACGCGGGTCTGTCATATAATCTACGGATTTACTTATGTGGTTATCCATTTTATTTAATAGTTCCCACGCACTTTCTACTTGAAGTCCTGCAAATATGACACGAAAAGCAATGTGCTCTCCTGCGTTAATCATTATTGAAAATCGCTGGTCATTACTAATAAAGGCGCCCCGATGTCCAATCCCAGAAAGTAAATCATAAGATACCAAAAATCTTTCGGACAGAAATAGATTTTCTCTCGGAGAAGCCCCTGCAAAATTTAAATAATCATCTGCCGAAACACCATCTAATTGTGCAATAGGTTCTTTTAATAAATTTTCAAGTCTTTGTTTTTCTTCTTCATTCATACGAAGTGGGAAGAAAAAACCTGCGACATTGCGGCATAGAGTCCCCACAGTTAGAACGGCAACAGGTGAACCTACTGCCTCTTCGTTCCACCATATTGGTTTGTTATTTACCCATGTTTTCATTATCATAAATCAGTTTTTCCCTATTTTCCATGAAGCAAGTAATTTTTCCAAATCTAAAATCTCGTCTCTCAATTTAGCCGCAGATTCATAATCTTCTGCTTTAATTACCTGTCGTATGAGTGCCTTTTTTGCGTCTAGAAGAAGTTGTGTTTGAACTCGTTCCTCATCGTTAGGATAATTTAACTTTTTACCAATATGAGAACTACCGCCTTGAATAACTTCAAGGATAGATTCAATTTCCGGACCAAAACTTTTATAACATGTGAAACAACCTAATTTGTTTTTTTCTTGAATATAACTTAATTGTGTTCCACATACTGAACATAGGGCTTTTGCCTTCTTAACATTGCTTTCTTTTATCTCTTTTTGTCCTATTATCTGTCTTTCATCAGAAGACAAATTAAATCCTTTTGGGTTACTCTGGACTTCAAGTAAGCATTCAGGACAAAGGCTCATCTCTGTTACATGCCCATCAATTACCTCTGCATATCGAATTGTAGCAACTCTTTTATGACACCTTTGGCACAGCATACTATATTTCCTTTCTTTTATCTATAATTATTATAACATTATATAACGAACTCCTTCACCTCTCGCATTGACTTTTACTATGTCTAATCAAAAAGTTGCGATAATACTTATTAAAGGCTTACAATTTAAACACTAAAAAATCTATAAAGGATTACTGGGTATTTTTTTCTCCATGAAAAAAACAAAAAAAGTAAAATATTTAAGTATACAACCGATAAGTTTAAATAACCACAGGTTTATAAAAACAATAAGCATAATTTTATCGGTGTATCTATTTATTGCAATGCTCCATGGTATTGCACCGGGCATCTGGGGGAAATCTTTTAATGGCGAGGAAGGTAAAGGTCCTTTCCGAATCTTAATGTTTACACCTTTGATTCTTATCGCACTTTTTTTATGTATTGCATTAAACCAGAATTGGGCAAAAAATAATTTTCTAAAGCCTAAAATATGCTATTTGAAGGTTGTTCATAAACCTTATAGCCATCGGGGTCCCCCTTCTTATTAAATCTTTATTTTAATCACCTCTCTTATAACCACAATCTATTTTTTTGTCTTCTTTTATATTATTTTCCAATCTACGAAAAATAAGGATTTATAAAATGAAAAAAAGCGGTTTTACACTAATTGAATTATTGGTAGTTATTGCAATTATTGGCATTTTAGCAGCAATTTTGTTGCCTGCTTTAGCCCGAGCAAGGGAATCAGCACGAAGGTCAAGTTGTCAAAATAACCTAAAGCAGTGGGGGATCATTTTTAAGATGTATTCAAATGAATCGAAAGGTGAACGGCTTCCTATGATACTAATTAATACGGAGCCCCTTTATGATTGCGAGACATTGACTCCCACTGGTGGAACTAATTATGTTTACGGATTAAATCCGCGTGTTTCAACAATATACCCTGAATATTTAACTGACCCATCTATTTTTATCTGTCCTTCCAATTCTCGAGTAACTGTGGATAACTTAAAAAATTCAAAGGGTGAGTGGACTATCAACTATGCGTGTGATGATGGGACTGGACATCTTTTGCATTCTGCGGGAATAAGACTTTCTGTGAATAGTTATATGTATACAGGTTGGGTATTTGACCGTTGTGAATTAGATGACCCTACTACCAATTTAACTCCCTTTGCCCCAACAAAGACGGGAAGTGCACAGTTTTGGAGAGCACTTGCATATACCGCTATGCAAGGGGCAATGGCACATAATTATGCCGTCGCGGATGAGGATATATCTAACCTTTCTCCTGATGGTAATGCAGGTGGAGATGTAGTCTACCGATTAAGAGAAGGTATTGAGAGATTTTTAATAACAGACATTAATAATCCTGGAGCACGAGCACAGGCACAAAGTAGCGTATGGACTATGTTTGATATTGTTGCTTCAGGCGAAAAAGCAAGTTATTTCAATCATATCCCTGGCGGATGTAATGTTCTATATATGGATGGACATGTTCAGTTTATCAGGTATGATAGCAATGCCCCTGTTAATCGTTATATCGCAGAGTGCCTATCGGCTATTCCCTATGCTTTATCATTTTAACCTTTGATGCAGTTTATCAACTTACAGTAATAATATCCTGGATAATCGGATTGCCATACTCTACCTCACCAACTTTAATATGTAAGTTCGGCAGAATGTGAACATCTGCGAAGCCGTGTGTGTGTCCACAAAGGACAAGGAATTGTTGATACATATTATTCATGGCAGCAGGCTGAATCACTTCTCCAAGTGCACCACAAGTGTAGTTTGGCAGCCATTTTGCGTCTCCTCTTCTACCTTGATGCCAGCATGCCTCTGAAAAGGGAGGCACATGTGTGGCAATAATGATATACTGGGCATGATTCATGGCTTCAGGTAAAACGCGGGCAATATAATTGGCTGATTCTGTTCCAATGGATTGAATTACTCGCTTAATTTGTTGTCTGTCAAGACCTATAAGTTCTTTAATAAAAAAATAATCACTCATCTTTGTATCTGCATGGTCAAAATCCCCTAATCGTGCATCTCCCCATCCATCACAACCAATAAGTGCAGTATTAGGGGTTAACATTACCACTCCAAGTTCCTGCAACCAACGAACCCTTTGAGAATATAGCGTTATCTGCTGAACTTTCTCCCGGACTTCTTTAATAGACCCATGATAATAATCATGATTCCCCAATACAAAATACACAGGACATTTAAATGCTCTGTCCATAAATAGTAGCCACTTGTCTACCGTTTCCGCAGTGGAAATATCGCCAGTAATTACCGCAAGAGAGGGATTTTTATCTGCCATTTCTCTAATAAATGCAGATGCTTTTTCAGGAGAGGTATGGTCTAAATGAAGGTCGGTTGCCCACAAAAGATTTAAAGGTCTACCCTTCGTTTCATCCATTTTACTTTTTCTTATTGTAGACATATCAATAAAAAATATTTACTTTCTAATTAGTTTTGACACCTTTTGCTAATAAACTTCAGATAATACAGAATACAGCGATAACATAATTAAAACCTGAATAATAAAGTCAATGTTTATTGTATTCTTTTTTAGGCATTAATTCAAAATAGGATTATTATCTTCAAATTAAACAAATTTTATTCTTTTTATGGAATATGTTAAGATTAAAAATGAACCATAATCATAATATAATATAAGGGAAGGGCATACACGATTATTAAATATTTATGTTTCTAAAAAAATATACTGATAATATAGAAATAATTGCATGGTCTATTTTAATTGTTTTTCTTTTTTTGAATGGAGGTTGTGCTATTTTTCATTCACAAAAAGGAGAATTTATCCGCGATGATATTTCTCTACATTACACAGAAAAGGGAGAAGGGAAGCCTGTTATTTTAATTCATGGGATTCTTGTCAATTCAGACCTTAATTGGCGATTACCGGGAATTAAACAGCGCTTATCAAAAAATTTTCATGTTATTGCTTTTGATTTAAGAGGGCATGGCAAATCAGATAAACCGCATGGAGTAGAAATGTATGGACTTAATTTAGTCGAAGATGTATGCAGGGTGATGGATAGTTTAAATATAGAGAAGGCTCATATTGTAGGGTATTCATTGGGCGGATTTATTGCACTGAAATTTGCGACTTTGCATCCGGAACGATGTTATTCGGTTACAGTTGGAGGTGCAGGATGGGAAAAAGCCACAGAGGAAAACTTAAACAAGTTTAGAAATATTTACACAGCAATTAGAAATGAGAAGGACTGCGCTCCACTTCTTGAACTTGTAGGCATGAAGAAACAGGGTCTTCAAAGGGTATCAGTTGCAATTGCGAATTGCTATTATCGAAAGACAAATGATTTAGATGCTATAGCAGATTTGTTGGAAAGTGCTACGGTATTGGAGGTAAAAGAAAATGAATTAAGGGATTGCAATGTGCCGATACTTCTCATTGGTGGAACAGCAGACCCACTGCCAGCAACCATTAATGAATTAAGTACAGTTTTACCGAATAGCCATGTTGTCTGGATAAAAAAAGGAACTCATTTGACTACTTTGTTTAAAAAGGATTTCGTTAAATCTATCGAGTGTTTTTTACAAAAAAATAATTCAAATTAGAAAGAAGTGTGTTTCCTATCATTTTTGACGAGATAATTTGAGAGAGATAGAAAACATTGTTTTCAGTATCCGTAGAGAATCGTAAATTTTTCGGAAATGAGATGAAGGGTTTTTTTCTTCATATATAGATGGGATAGGAATAGTGCCAATAGACTTTTTTTTATGAAGTGCAAGTATTATTATCCATGTTTCTGTTTCATATCGCCCCGGTTCAACCTTTGCAACTATTTCCTCTGCAAAAGAGCGAGAATATAAGCGAAAACCACATTGAGTATCAGTCAGGGGACATCCTGTTAAAAAGTGTAAGATATATCGCATTAAATAATTTCCAAATTTGCTTGCCAGAGGAACTTTTTCTGACTTAAAATCTCGCTGTCCTATTATTAAGTCCTTTTTCTCCTTTTCCCATGCTTCTAAAAAAAGTGGCAGCAAGTTCGGGTCGTGTTGTCCATCTGCGTCCATGAAACATATTGCTTCATATTGCGGATTGTTTAATACATTCTTCAAACCTTCAATTATGGCAAAACCTTTGCCACGGTTTTCTGGAAATGAAATAATTGATACAGGCAAATGGATTATGCTATCTATACAATTATCTGTGGAACCATCATCAACGACATAGATGTCCACAGGGAACTGAGTAAGGGGACTTACAGCCTTTTCTAATCTATTCCCTACATTGTAACAAGGTATAATAACGGCAATCCTATTTGTTTGAGTTTGTTTATTGTTTTCTCGTTCTTGATTTTTCATAATTTGTTTTTTTTCTGTTTTTATTTCTTGAAAACAAGTATAATCTATTATAATTTATATTATGAAAGGAAATAGATATGTCAATTTTATTGCCTTTGATTTTGTTAATGAACTTTGCAGAAAGTTCCGATATAGAAAATAAAGATGACCCTATTGATTTTGCGTATGCGATGTATGATAATTTTGATTTGATAGATTCAAATCAAGATGACCTGATTACATTACAGGAAGCGCAGAGTTTAATCGAAGGACTTGATAAAGAGACTTTCCTTTCTTTTGATATAGATGGAAACGGACAGTTATCAAAAGAAGAGTTGAAATCGGCTATTGATGATTTAAAAACATGTGGAACACAATTGGAGAGAGGCTGTTCCTGTGCCGCAAACAGAGTTCAGACCTGGATTTCAGATTTTATCACTATACTATTTTCAATGACGATTCTTATGTTTATGGGCTCTTCCAAAAAGTGAGGATATAACATCAAATAAATGAGTGGGAGACTCTATCAATTTCGTCCATTTCTGATTCTGTTAAATTAAAATTGAAAGTTCCGAGGTTCTGTTGTGCCTGCTCTACTCGTGTAGCACCGGGTATTGCAACTACACGCTCTCCATGGAAATGGATAAGCCAGTTCAGTGCAACTTGAGATGGTGTAGCATTATGTTGTTCCGCTATTTTCTTTAGTGTGTCAATGACAGGCTTTGTCCTCGCAAGTCCAGAAGAACGATACAGGGGAAAATATTTTCGCCAGCCGACTCGCGTTTTTATTAACTGTGGATTATCATGAAACTTTCCTGTGAGTAAGCCCTGTTCCAAAGGGGAATAAGCAATAATAGTAATACCTAATTCCTGAGCTGCTTTTATAGTTCCATCTCCTTCAATATTACGATGAAGCAAGTTATAATGAACCTGATTAGACACAAGAGGAAATCCCAATTTTTCGAGATATTCATGGGCTTTTCGCATCTGATTTGCAGAATAGTTGCTAACGCCAGCGGCACTAATAACACCTGATTTAAGTAATTCTGCCATTACCTCCATTTCTCTTTTGATTGACGAGATGGAGGTTGGCGAATGGATTTGGTATAGAGTAATTTTATAAGGTGCTAAACGCTGAATCTGTTCCTCAATAGAACGAAACATTCTTGTTGCCCTTCGCATAATCGGATGCCATTTTGTAGCAATGATTACCTTATCTACTGGCACATTAATCTTTTGCAAACCCTGAGACAAACATTTTTCTGACGCACCCCAACCATACGCCTCGGCAGTATCAAACCAGTTAATTCCACCTTCCCAGATTACTTTTATAATCTCGTCACTCGGCACTTCTTCAAGAGAGGGCCAGAGTTTGCCAGGGAGACCAATCCTATTGCTAAATTGCCAGCAGCCAAGTCCCAGAGGGGTGATTGAAATATCGCTTTCACCTAATTGTCTCAACTTTATGTTCATTTACCTTTCCTTCCAATCAATTGTTTTTTTACAAACTATTCTTTAACTAATTGTTTAATATTAACCTTATGAAAAGCAATTTTTTCATAAGGCTTTTTCCCACCACACTCAAATAAAATCCCTATTTCCTCATTATTTATTGAACAAAGGGATGAGTATGCAGACGGACCGTTGTAAACCAATGCTTGATATTTCCATGTTTTACCATAGTCATCACTAATATTTATTGTCATATTAACTCTTTTTCCCTTATTGGCAGGATTTGAAAAAACAAGATATTCATGATTTTTCAATTGATGTTTAATTAAACTTGCCTGACATCTGGGTTCAATTAGTGCCAAATCATAACTTACATTTCCCCAATTAATACCTCCATCTTCACTGATGGAAATTGCCCTGCAATTGTAATCACGATTATAATTTCTCATGTTAATTAACAGCCTATTGTCGGGGATTTCTACGACCTGACATTCATCTGTATCTGCACCTACTGGTTTGCCATAGTTCCAGGTCTTGCCACCATTATCAGAATATATTACATGTGAATACATTCTCTTGTCATTTTTGTCCGAATGGTCACAAGGGATAATCAATCTATTTTTATACTTATCTCCTAACATTTGAATACCTATCCCGGGACCCGTTGCATACCAGTTCCAGTCAGAATGTTTTACAGAGGTCGTTATTTCTTCTGGCTTAGCCCAGGTAATGCCATCATCTCTGGAACGAGTAATAAATACTCGCCGTGTATCTTTTGATGTTCCGTCTATTATTCCATCTTCACTATCATCACCTCGATTCCAGGTCATCAACATAATTATATCGCCTGTGGTTCTATCAATTACGGGACAGGGATTCCCGCAGGTATTCTGGCTATCATCCCAGAGAACTTGTAGATGTCCCCAGGAAACTCCGTTATCCTCAGACCTCTTAAAAACAAGGTCAATGTCTCCGGCATCAGACAAGGATTCTTTTCGTCCTTCACAAAAGGCAATCATATCACCGGAGGGTGTTTTAATCAGAGATGGGATTCTGAAAGTATCATAACCATCGTTGCCTGCTTGAAATACTGTAAGAAGTGAATCTTCCGCTTGTGCAAAAACAAAAGTGGTCAATAAAAAAACTATTATAAACTCGATAAGTTTTATATGTCTATGCATTGTTTTTCTTCTTTATCTGTATAGATAAAAAATGGAGACATGCTCACAAAATCATGTCTCCATCTAATTTAATTTTTGTTGTAGATGAACCTATTTCTTCGATGATAATTCCTTCGCAACCTCATCAAAATACTTTACACATTGAGATATTTCTGGAAGTGAATTTTCCCAATTGTATTCATATTCAATAGAGAATACGCCCTTAAAACCTTTCTGGTAAAGGTGTGTTAAAATGGCTTTCATATCAGCCTGTCCTGTGCCCCAGACAACATCATGGGCTTCTCTATTGCCGAACTCATTTAAGTCTTTAAGATGGAAGGAAATAATTCTAGTATCCAATGCTTCAATTGCTTCCATTGGTTTGATACCTGAGCGCATCCAATGTCCTGTGTCTGCACATGAGCCAATAAGAGGACTTGCGTCTTTAGTGACTTCAAGAACTTTCTTATAATCCCAATACATAGAAGGTTTTGGATGATTATGAATTGATACTTTAATATTGTATTCTTTTGCAAGTTTATCTACTAAGGGAATAGCATTGGGAGTTGGTTCTGATACAATAGTTTCAATTCCCATCGCCTTTGCAAACTCAAAAACTTTGCGTGCACCTGCTTCATCATTGGGCAAACCAACCACACCATAGTTCACAAGTTTGATATTAGCGGCTTGTAACTTTTCTTTTACCTTCTGTTGAAGTTCGGGAGAAATATTATGGTCAAATTTAATATCACCCGTTTCTTTAGAAAGTTTCTGCTCAGGATAGGCTTCAATATAATGTAGACCAATGGAAGAAGATTTATCAATTGCTTCAAAAAATGTGAACCGATTAAAGGAATATGCCTGACAACCAATTCTCCAGCCGATAGCTTCGGCATTGGGAGCACCACCGGTATATAGTTCCTCATCAGCATACGAAAACTTTGAACCTAAAAAGATTACCGACAAAACCAATAATAATGAAACTAAAATAGAGGAGATAAAAATATTTTGCATAAATGGACCCTTTCTTATTTATATGTTCATTGCTATCTCTTTTGGACACCTGAATTACTATTATGTTTCACAAAATATAAAAAAATCAAATTTGGGAACTACTTGCGTTAAAGTTTTTGATAAAGATTATTAGTTTTTGTTATATATAGTACACAATCTTTTACTGTGTAGAGCGTATAGCAGCATGCACTTATGAAAAACAATTATTAGCAGGTATTTATTATATTGAATTGCAGGTCCTAGTATATTATGGATAACCTATGAGAAGCGATTTATGATTTATATATAAAAATTCCCCCTAATATAATCAATTCCAAAAGAAACAAAAATTGCAAGTCAAATAGATACTCACTCTACGATAAAGCAGACTGTAGTGATTCCAACAATAAGAAGACCTATTTAAATCTAATCTCAAAATTTACAAATTTTGAATTACCTTCTTCCCATTGAACATCTATATTTGATACACATGCTCCTATAGGCCCTATATAACACCAGTGAAGAATTTCCTCCAATTTTTCTCGCGGACCTTCAAACACTGCTTCGACAGCCCCGTCGCTCCGATTTCGGACCCAACCCGTTAGGCCCATTTGTAGAGCTTTTTTATAAGTTGAGTATCTATACCCCACACCTTGAACGATTCCATGTATTACCAGATGGAGTCTACAATTCACAACTCACCTTCTAATTTAATATATCTTTCACGATATTCCGGTAAGGTTACCCCTACGGCGGCACGACATGCTTCAAAAGCAACTTCCATATCTCTATTTTCTATGGACGAAGGCAAAATTTTCAAAAGGTTCTTATCACCTATCTTGAATATAAGTTTACATACCTCTTTTCGAACAATTGCACTACCTTCGCGTATCAATTCTTGATACTGTGGCAAAACAGTGGGGTCTCCACCCTGGTAAAGTGCCGTTATGGCTCTTGCCCGATAAATAAAGTTTGCATCCGTTGGATTTTCTCTACGGGTCAGGCGATTTCTTAAAAATTGCTGGGTATTCCAATCCTGACATTTCGCAAGGATTAAAGCTATTTCTGGTCTAAGTGTTATCTGTTCCTCGTATAATTGCGAAAGTAAAGATTTGCCATCAGGGTCTTTAAGATAAAAGAGTGCCTTGATAGCCCTATATTTAGCCATCCCATCGAGTTTAGGAATAAGTTGTTTAATCTGTTCACGAATATCATCATCACCTAATAACACAAGTGCATATACAGCGGATTCTGACTTTTCCTCATTCGAGGAGGTTAGCATCTCCAGAAGTTTGGGGATAATCTCACGCACACCTAAAAAGGCTAACGCACGCGCAGCAGGACCGCTAATTTCACCTGAGCGGTCTCGTAGCATATTCATCAACAATGGAATTCCATCACGATAACCTACAAGTCCACTTAATATTGCAGACTGAATTCTAACTTTCCTATTTCCATGTTCTAATCCACTCCGAATTAATGCGGTCGGAACTTGATTTCCTGAGAGAAACATACCCCTCGCAGCAACCAACTGTGTCGTAATTTCATTTGCGTCAAGCAATTTTTGCAAATAATCTGTAGCCTCCTGTGAATCATGTAAGTCAAGTAAGGTTGCACATTCTATTTTTAAGTCCTGATTGCTTTCAGTTGATTTGAATATCTCATCTATTCTACTCCATGCTCGTTCTACTGTTATACGGTCATCGGCTCTAAGGGATACACCTGGTCCGAGTTGTATTGTTGGTTTCGACTTCTTATCTGTTTGCACAATTATCTCAGAAATCTGGTCTAAACGATAGGTTACTCGATCCTCCTTCTCAGATTCGAATACTAGATATTCAGGATATATCTCTTTTAATTGAAGATTTATATCCTTTGCTCCTGAATCTTTCAAAATCACCGTAACTAAATTATTGGAATTTAGCAATTCATTTAATGTTTTACCACCTGATACCTTAACATCATCAGCCATAATTGACAAACAAAAAGAAATTGAAATTACAAATGCTAACATTATTTCTTTACTTTTCTTCTGTTTCATATAATTCCTTTCCTAATGCCAGTGTTTTAAAAGATATCACTCTACTTTCTTAAATTATATAATAACACAACATATTTTAAAATATAATTATCTCATAAATTAACGAGGTAAAGATACTTTTAAATTAAATGACATTGGAAAATATGATTAATTGAAATTTTAAAAAATTAAAAATATAAGTTGCTACTTTCCATTAAAAAATTTTAAACAGCAAATATAAGTTCTTATTTTTTAGTAGACAACAGTAGAAAATATTATCTTTTTGAGAGCCAGAGTAAGGTTTCAATATGGTGGGTATGTGGGAATAAATCGTAGGCTTTACAGTCCTGACAGGTATAGTATTCAAGTAAAATGGGCAGTTCACGAGCAAGTGATTTAGTATTACAGGATACATAAATGATGTGATTGGGTAGCCACTGAATAAGTTTTTTTAATACGCCTGTGGTCAGTCCTTCGCGTGGAGGGTCAACAATGGCAAGTGTATTGGTTGGTAATAAATTGTCGCTTTCGTTTATTTTTTCGGAGAGAAATTTTCGGACTGTGCTATTGTAGAATTGCACATTTGAAATCTGGTTCAAGACGGCATTGTTTTTGCCATCTTCTATAGCGGCAGGGATACACTCCACAGAATATATTTTTTCCGTTAAATTAGACAAAATAAGAGCAATTGTTCCCATCCCACTATAAAGGTCATAGATATGCAGCGGCTGAATTTCGGAAACCCAATGGTAAATTTGAGTAAACATGTTTTCAGCAGAGAGGGCGTTTGTCTGGAAGAAACTTGCAGGGGAAATCTGGTATGTGCGTTCAAATGTAGTTTTACTGGAACGAATTAATACCTTTTCGTAGATATAAGGTTTGCCATATATTAAGTGCCACTCTTCTGCCTGTGAGACTTCGGCGGTGCGAGTATAGAGCCCTGCATACAAATTTTTGCAAGGGAAATATTGTTCAAGTAGATTGATTAATGAATCCCAGTTTAAATCAAGTTGTCGTGTTAGGATTCCTAACATTCTTTCGCCAGTTCGTTTAGTCTGACGCAATAGTAAAGCATGAAGCACTCCCTGTCCCGTTCTACGGTCATACGCCACGTAACTATTCTCTCTTAGCCACGGGTGAATTGCACTTAACAGGTCAGGTAGCCCAGAAGGTCCAATAAAGCAGTCCTCCAACTGAAAAGTATCATACCACTTGCGATGTCGTTTGAAGCCGAGAACTGTTTTCCGTTTTGTTCCCGGTGGAGGCGGATTTTCAAAATATTCTGGTGAGAATACAGGGTCAATTTTGTTTCGGTAATGCCATATCTCTGGTGAGGGACAAACTAAAATTGGCAGTGAAATTAAATTTTTAAAAAGTTGAGACAAATCCTCTGTCTTTTTCTTTAATTGTTCCTCGTATGAAATATTCTGAAATTCACAGCCACCACATATACCAAAATGTGGACATAGGTTATTAATATCGTGTTCACTCATGTCCGTTTTTATTCCATCTTTTTTAGGATGCAGATAATAGATAAACCTACTGGCAATGAAATTTTTTGAATCAATTTGTTTTCTAATGAAATGAAACCTTTCAATGGAATCTCGACTATTCGAGGCACAGGAGGAAAACCTTGATAGGTCTTATTGGGATGAAATATATCCGTAATCTTGCGAAATACTGCAAAAGGTAGACCCGGTATATTCCAGAAGGTCAATCTCTCGATTTGCATTTTTGTTTCGTTAGCAAGGATTTTTAATTGTTTTTTTGTATATCTGCGGAAGTGCTTATTCCATTTGTCCCATGAAGAGAAGAGACAGGGATATGCAGGAACAGTCAGGAGAATATGCCCACCACTTTTTAATACCCGTTTACATTCGCTTATTGCTAATTTATGGTCTTGTATGTGTTCGAGGACATCTGCCATGACAATCAAATCCATGCAGTTATCTTTGAGAGGTAGACCTTCTCCACTATCGCAGACAAAGGCATTTTTTATGCCTAATTTTTTTGTGTATTCTACCGCAGTAGGTTCGTAATCTGTGCTGAATACTTGATAACCCAATTGTTGGAATTCGCTGGATAATTTGCCTCCGCCACAACCAATCTCTAACAGTGATGAAGATGATGGAGCACAGGATTGGATAAGTTGAATAATTAAGTTTCTTTTTGAGGTAAACCACCAATAATCTTTTTCTGTCTCATGGTGGATTGTAATCCATGTGTTTTTTGTTTTCTCGTCTCCGACTGGGGGTTGACTCACAGAAATCATTACCTTATAGGGGTAAAGGAATATCAGCGAAATTGTCCATTATCCTTTTCTGTCGCAATTGTTCAAGGGTTACAATCGCTTGTGGTAATGGGACAGTGATTTGCTCCTTTACAGCATATCTACGCCATGTAATAGATTGATTTTGTTTTTCGCGTTCACCTAAAACCCATATATTGGGAATTTTACGAACTACGGCATTGCGAATTTTCTTGTTAAAGGTTTCTGAACTATCGTCAATTTCAATGCGGAAAAATTGGTTATGCAAATCGTTCTTAATAGCAGTGGCGTATTCGAGCAAAGCGGGGTTTACAGGAACTATTATAACTTGGATAGGTGCTAACCAGGTTGGAAAAGCACCGCCATAAAACTCAATCAAGAAAGAAATAATACGCTCATGAGTGCTTAATGGTGCTCGATGTATGATATAAGGTCGCTTGGGTTGTCCATCCTGGTCAATAAAGGTTAAATCGAACCGTTCTGACATAACAAAATCAAGTTGGCAGGTGGAAACTGTCTCTTCGCGTCCCATCAAATTTTTAACTTGAACATCTACTTTGGGTCCGTAGAAAGCGGCTTCTCCTTTTTCTTCCTCGTATGGTATACCAAGGTCATTTAATACTTGACGAGACATGTCTTCACTACGATTCCACAAATCCTCAGCGGAAACAAATTTGTTGCTGTTGGGGTCATGAAGAGATAGACGGACACGAAAGTTTCCTAAACGAAGATGTTGATAATATCTGTCATACATTTGCATAATTGCCACAAACTCGCTTTCAACTTGTTCAATAGTGCAATAGATATGTGCATCATTCATACACATAGCCCGCACTCGCAATAGTCCTGAAAGAGAGCCATGCTTTTCATAACGAAACACATTGCCATACTCTGCCAGGCGTATAGGCAAATCGCGATAACTGCGTAAGCGTGAGGCATAAATCTTGTGATGATGTGGACAATTCATAGGGCGAAGGTAATACTGGTCATTTTCATCAAGGGTCATAGGCGGATACATAGTTTCCTCATAATAAGGTAGATGACCCGAACGGTAATACAACGCAGCACGCGTGATACATGGTGTTGATACCCTTGAATAGCCAGCCTTAAATTCCTCTTCCTTTGCCCATTTTTCTAATTCTTCACGGATAACTGTTCCGTTGGGTGCCCATAAAGGCAAACCTACACCAACTTCGGAGTCCTGAATAAACAAATCCAGTTCTTCACCTAACTTACGATGGTCTCGTTCCATTGCTAATTGCCTACGATGTAGAAAGTCTTCCAATTCAGATTTGGTAAGAAAAGCAAAGCCATAGATACGGGTCAACATTGGATTTTTTTCATCACCACGCCAATAACTTCCAGAAATTCGGTCTAATTTGAAAGCGTCTTTGGGCAATTCGCCTGTGTGATTGACATGAGGACCTTCGCACATATCTACAAAAGTCCCATGCTGGAAAAAGGAAAGTCCACGAGAATCTATCTCTCCCTTCTCCACCAACTCCTTCGCATATTCTACTTTATAGTTCTGTCCCATTTTTTCAAGTAAGGCTATACCTTCTTCGGGACTTAAAAACTTTTGGTGAAACGGAAGTTTTTCCTTAATAATTCGGCGCATACGCTCTTCAAGTTCAGATAAATCTGCCTCGCCGATTGGATTGCCATTAAAATCAAAGTCATAATAAAAACCATTCTCAACCGGTGGTCCAAACGCTAACTTTGCATCAGGTCTTAATTCCAAGACAGCCTGAGCAAGGACATGGGATAAAGAATGGCGAATTTTGTATAAATCATTTTTTTGGTCTACGGATTCTTCACTCATAGAAAAACCTCTTTATTAGATAGGAAATGTTTCTTTTAATAGGATTGACCTATATTTTAAATCATATTGACAATGATTGGCAAAGATAAGGTTTTTCTGGTTGATTACGATTATAGAATTTTGCAGATGGTTTCGTAAATTATTTCTATGGACAGTATATTACTCGTGAGTGGATATACATGGGGACCTAATGGTTTCCATATTTCAGGATTAGTAGAATTAAAAATAACTATGGTTTTTATTCCTATTGCACCAGCAATATGAGAAATTCCGCTATCATTTCCGATATATACAGAAGCACCTGCTAAATATTCTGCCAACTTTACAAGTTCCATTTGCGGAAGGATAGGGACCGTTTGCGGAACGGAAATATTTTCTTCCGCAGGACCCAAACACCAGCGAACAGGCAAATTGTTTTCTAACAATTTATTCGTTAATTCGATAAAAAACTCAATAGGCATATTTTTCTTTAGACTGCCACTTCCCGGATGTATGATAATTTCTTTATGCTTCCATTCGGTTTGGATAGGTAGAATGAAGTCTTTATAAGAAGGAAGGCATAAACAATGAAGATAATATTCAGAGGCATGCTGTTTCCAATCATCAGGAGGCGTTCCAGGAAAAGCATAGGCATTAGGAATACTTATATCCCTTGCAATTTTTATGAAAACATCACCATCACGCATGAAAAAATAGGCAATGTCAAATTCCCTTAAAAAGTTTCGCAATCTTTCCGATGGGGAAGAAAAGAATGATGAAAAATCAATATTGTCAGAGGAGAAAGTTTTCTTTACCCATCCCACTTTTTCTAATAATGCCATCCTTTCTTTATAGCCGACAACAAAAACATCCCCTTTCTCCGCCAATTTTTTCATTGCAGGTGCAATCAATATTGTGTCACCTATTGCCCCGAAAAATACTACTAATTGTTTCATCATTTTCTTTTTTTAGGAATATTTAAATAATTAATATAAAAATAAAGAAAAAATTGTAAATATCCATTACTTTTTACTTTATTGCAAATAAAATCATTAATGACATCTTAACCAAACAATAGATAGTATTGCCAAAAGGTAGCCTTTATTTACAATTATTTTCCTTTTTGTGATTTTAATAATGTCTTCCTTACCTATAGCATAAATTATAAATCTTTTCTTGATTTTTTGATAGAGAAAGGTTATAGGCAGTAATGATTTACTTATATTGTTAACGGATTGTGGTTAGCATATCCTTGTGTATATTAAATTTGTTTTAGTTGGGTATTGTCTGCCTTTGCTGTTATTCTAAAAATTTAATATTCCTTATAATAAGGTAAATAATTAGGGGGAAACCAAACAATTGTGCGATAATATTTATATATGATTTTGTAGTATTAACTTTATAGTATTTGTAAAGAAGATGTTTTATGTGGCAAAGAGAGACTGCAACTATTTTAATCTTTTCTATTTTTCTACTCATTATAGTAAATACTATTCTGAACGCTGGCACTTCTGAGCCTAAACCAACTCTTAGCGTAGGCTACCAGACCTTTACAAATAAGATTAAAACAGTTGAGGGTGTCAGACCATTAGTAGAGTATTTATCGCATGAACTACCTGAATATCAGTTTGAATTTGTTCCTCTCTCTGATGATGGTATGATGAACGCTTTAACATGGAGTGAGGTTGATTTTGCTATATGTAATCCATATATTAGCATTTTTGCTGAGCATCTATATTCATATAGTATTATTGCCACACTTGTAAGGAAATGGGAGGAAATGCCTACTGTATATCAAGCAGGGGCTATCTTTTGTAGGTCTAGTCGCACAGATATAAATAAATTGAAAGACTTAAAAGGTAAAACTGTTGCTGCACCTGGTAAAAACTTCTTTGCGGGTTGGGTACTTCCTCTCAATGAATTGAAGAAATGTGGGATAAATCCTATAGACGATTTTGCTTCTTTGCAGTTTTTGGGTAATCATGAAGAAGTGTTTCATGCAGTTCTTACAGGTCAGGCAGATGTCGGTTTTATAAGTGCCTTTTACTTATGGGAATTTGTAAATAAAAATGAGATGAAGGAAGGAGACATAAAGGTTATAAATATTAAAGAGAGTAACCTTGTTCCATACTTGCATAGCACAGATGTTTATCCCGAGACATATTGGATTGCCCACCCTGCTATTTCTGAAGATATTAGAAAGAAAATTGCCATAGCATTGTTAAAGATTTCTCCTGAAAGTCCAGAAGCACAGTGTTTAGATTCTTATGGATGGTGTCCCCCATTAAACTATGCTTCAGTTGAAGCACTTATACAAAATTTACATCTTCCTCCCTTTGAAAAAATTGAACGAGAACCATTTATTGATTTTGTTAAAAGGAATAAATATCCTCTTACTGTATTCCTTATCTTTTGGACTCTATTTATCATTTCCATAATATCAGTGGTATATATTTATAGAAGTGTTAGAACAAATAGAATGCTCCAATCTTTACTATATCAATCCAGGGCGGCACAAAAGCAATTAGAGGATAGTGAACGTAGATATAGACTTCTGACAGAAAATTATCCTGGTGCTGTTTATATCTGCAAAAACGACGAATATTACACTATGTTATACCTTACAGATGAAATTTATAAATTAACAGGTTATACAAAGGAAGAATTTCTTTCTACAAGAATAAGTTTAGTAGATATATTTCACCCTGACGATAAAGATTACATTTTTAATGAGGTGAATAAAAAGATAGAGCAAAAACTGCCCTATCACCTCTTATATCGTATACTTCATCGGAACGGTTATTGGGTCTGGATAGAGGAGATAGGGACAGGGGTATGGGATAACCATAATCTTTTGTATTTACAGGGGTATCTTATTGACATAACTACTAAAAAAGAAGAAGAAGAGAGGCAAAAGGCAAAAGCAGAACGGCTTATTCTTGAACATGAGTTTATTAATGAAATTATTGTAAATCCTTATGTTGCCCATGGGAATTTTGAGAATCTGGCAAGAATAGTAACTGAAAAAATTGCAAAAAAGTTAAAGATACCTCGCGTAAATATATGGTTGTTCAATAACGAACGCACTAAATTAGTTTGTATAGACCACTATGAACTAACAACAAACCTGCACTTTTCAAATATAATCCTTTCCGAAGAGGATTTTTCCAATGAATTTGAAACATTAAAAGCCTCTAAATATGTAGATGCACATAATGCTCTGGAAGACCACAGAACTAAAGGCTACGCAAAAAATTACTTAATACCTTTGGATATTAAATCTATGTTAGATGTAGGTATAAGAATAGGAGAGACAAATATTGGTGTTCTTTGTTTTGAGTATACAGGACAAAAACACCAGTGGGAAGATGACGAAATTACATTTGCCTGTCATATCGCAGACCAATTAGCAATCACATTTGTAAATAGGGAAAAAAGAAAATCAGAACAACGACGAGACCTGCTTATTAAATCCGTAGAAGCGATAGAAGAGGGTATTATCATTGCTAATGCCGATGGGAGTATTGACTATGTTAATCCTGCTATTAAAAAACTTTTTGGAATTGATGATAAACAGTTATCAAATATAGAACTCTCATACTTTTTTGAAAATAGTTTGTCTCAAAAAGAGTATCTTGATAAATTATCCACCGTAAAAGCAGGGAAAACATGGAGAGGGCAATTAGAACTTCCCCAAAACGGTGGCTCAAATTATATCGTATATTGTTCTATCTCACCTCTCTTAAATAACAATAAACAACTGGCAAATATTGTGGTCATATTCCAGGATATTACCCGTGAAATAAAACTATTAAACGAGTATAAACAAGCCCAAAAGATGGAAAGTATAGGACTATTAGCCGGCGGGATTGCACATGATTTGAATAATCATCTCATGGTGATTATAGGCTATGCTGAATTGGCAGAAAGAGAACTCCCATCGGATTCATCTATTCTTCCTTACATTTCTGAAATTAAAAATGCCAATCAGAAAGCGAGCAACCTAGTAAAACAATTATTGGCTTTTGCTCGAAAACAAATCCTTAAAAAAGAACTTATCCACATTAATGAGGTAATAGAAAATATCCTAAACATGCTTCGCAGGATTCTTAAAGAAAATATTGAACTAAATGTCCTTTTTGCTCCTGACCTTCCTCCAATCGTCGCTGATAGAAACGCCATTGAAATTATATTGATGAATTTGTGTGTGAATGCCAATGATGCTATGCCGGAAGGGGGGGAAATACTTGTTGAAACTCGCAAAACTTACCGATTTGAAGAGGATGTGAAGAGCCTTCCCTGGGTAAAGCCCGGTGAATTTATAGTTATAAATATTAGTGATACAGGAATAGGGATGGACAAACATACTTTGGAACATTGCTTTGACCCATTTTTTACTACAAAGGGACCCGGTAAAGGAACAGGGTTGGGTTTATCATCTGTATATGGATTGGTACAGCAACATGAGGGAATGATACATGTCTATTCTGAAGTAGGGAAAGGAACCACATTTAAGATTTACTTGCCTATAACTTCAGAAGAAGCGGAAATAAGTGAAGAAGTGAGGGAGGAAGAATCAGATACAACCTTCAATGAGACTAAAACAATCTTAATTGCTGAAGATGAACCCGCAGTGCGATTCGTGGCAACAAAAATTTTGGAACAAGCGGGCTATCGGGTTATCTCTGCTGAGAACGGTGAAGAAGCAATGAAGTTTATATCAGAGCATATTAATGAAATTGATTTAGTTATCCTCGATGTCATTATGCCCAAATTAGGTGGAAAGGAAGTATATGAAAATATAAAAAAGATAAAACCCAATTTGCCTGTTCTTTTCTCAACAGGCTATTCTGAAAATTCTATACATGCTAATTCTGTATCAGACGAAAAGATGTTTATAATAAGTAAACCTTATGGAAGGGTTGAATTACTTAAAACAGTGCGTAAAATATTAGACAGAGAAATAAAAAAATAAAACTTCGATGGCAATCTCAGATGGCAAGACCATAGTTGGAAGACGGAATGATATTGAATACCTCCGTATTATCGCTGTTCTGCTTCTTATCCCTTTTCACTGTGCTATGGTATTTTTTTCTTATGAGCCTTTTTATGTTAAAAGCACACACTCCCATCTTTTATTAGATTATTTTGTATTTCTCTTATCTCCATGGTATATGCCACTGCTTTTTATAATAGCAGGCATGGCTTCATGCTATTCTTTAAAAAAAAGAACATGGAAACAATACTTTATAGAAAGAACAAAGAGGTTACTTATACCTTTCCTGTTTGGGATATTCTTTATTGTCCCGCCACAGCCATTTATTGCATATATACGGAATTATCCGGACAATTCTCTCATTGATTTCTTAAAACAATATTTTTTCCATATTCAAGGTGATTTTACAGGCTATACCGGTTCATTTACTCCTGCCCATTTATGGTTTATCCTTTACCTATATATTTTTAGTATTATATCCATCCCCTTATTTTTACTTATAAAAAAGCATTCAGAAATAATTGTTTTATACCTATCTAAACAAGGACTATTACTTCTATACCCTATAATTATTGGGTTAGCAGAGCAACTTCCATCCATAAGTTCAAAGAACCCTTTCTATTACTATACCTACTTCTTGATAGGCTACCTTATTGCCTCTCAGCCACAAATTGAACAGTCTGTAAACAAAGAAAAAGCCTTTGCGCTCTTACTTGGACTCTTGACGATGACCACTTATCTCTCATTAATAAAAAGTTCTTTTAACTTTGAGAAGTATTCTTATTCAGATATTTCATTCTACATTTTGCGGAAATTTAATGCGTGGTTTTGGTTGATATGGATTCTAGGTTATGGCAAAAACTTTCTCAATTTCAAATCTAAAATTCTACCTTACACAAGCAAAATGTCTTACCCATTTTACATCATACATCAAACTGTAATAATCCTCCTCGCCTATTATATTGTCCAATGGCAAATAAACATCTGGGTACAATTTTTCTCAATGGTTATATTATCCTATATTCTCACAATTGCTATATACCACTTTTTGGTTAGAAAAAATAAATTATTACAATTATTGCTAGGTATAGTAAACCAATAGAAATCTTTTTCATATACCTGCTTTCTACCAAATTATGATTTCAACAACCATTAAAATATCCACACCCACTCCCGGCTTTTCTGTAAAAAATCAATTTGAACTATCTTAACTAAATATAGTCTATCCCAAAAAACAAAAAGATGAAAAAAATAATCTCATGTCATTACACATATCAATTGTTTTTATGCAAACCTTCTTCCTTTTTGATATTTTTGGACTTTTTATAGTAAGACCAATAGTAGCACTATACGAACAGGGAAGAATTAGGTGTTAGGGTAGTATAAAAATCCTTAAACATTAAAGTTATAAATTGTTTAACTTCTAATTGTTAGTTATCTTACATTTGCCATTTCTCTACATTGTGATTTAAATTATTTTTTGTCATTTTAAGAAATATAAAATCTGTTATAACAATAATAATTACCATTTTTATTTTACATTTATGAGTGTGAGGTTATCTTTATGTTTAAAAGGAACAATAATGTTTTATTGATTATCGTATTAATATTATCTTCCACTTTCCTTTTGCAGTTTACTATTGAGGCAAAAACGCCAAGAATTTTAATGGTAGGTGATAGTTGGGCATGGTTTATGTATCTGAACCGTTCCCTTCGAGACGCATTGGAAGACATGGAATTTAAAGACTATGAAGAGGTTGGATTTTTTACTACGGTTCCGGGTAGTGAAGCCTCGCAATGGGTTAATCCAAATTGGTTGGAGCAAGTTCGCAGAGAATTAAATAATTATCCAACCATAGATATTATACATCTTAGTATTGGGGGGAATGATTTCTTAAATAACTGGCATATTGATATGCCTGTTGCGGAAAAAGATGCACTATTTCAGCGAGTAGTTAATGATACTGTGACGGTTATACATGCTTTGTTAGGTATGAAACCAAATCTACGAGTTGCTCTTATCGAGTATGATTACATTAACAAAGGGAAAGGGAGAGCAAGTTGTCAGGAACTAAATTTAGCAGGTGCGGAACTGTCACATAGAAGAATGGAGGCAACTAGAAATATAGATAGATGCCGATATGTCCAGACTTACGGGCTAATGCAGTATTGTTTTGGTGTCTCAAATGATATTCCGCCTCGAACAGTCCCACTGCCGGGACAATATCCTGACTATGAACCTTTCCCCGGTGGGAATCCAAACTATTGTAATGATAGGCGTGCCATGATGGACGATGTTCATTTAAGCGGTGAAGGATACTACTATTTAGCGAAGTATTGTATTGAAGTAATTTACAAAGAATGGTTGACCAATCCTCTACCTGTGGCTAATGCAAATTTAGTAAAAAATTAGAGGGAAAGAATAATTCCTATTTTGAAAAAGGACCCGGTGCATATTTATCTTCACCGTTATTGTCAGGATGATAACTACCGCCTGGGAAATTGAAGAATTGGATAAGCCGAAGCAATTCATTTAAGGTTATCTTCCAGTCCTGTGGATTGTAATCCAATTTATGTGGTGTGCAAGTTTTGTTACCCTCAAAAGGAGCATACCCATCCTCAGTTCCTGATTCACAATGATATTCTCGTGCATTAAATAACTGCACTACACGGAGAACCTCCGAAAAACTGATAGTCCAATCCTTATTGGTGTCAGCACTATGAAAATTAGGATTATTAATTACTGTAATCTTGCCTGTGGTTATAGTAATGTTCTGTGGTAAAGCCTTATCGTTGGCTGCTTCGGCATTTAACCCTGAAATGGGAATTTGAGAATTGTTAGGGAATGATTCTGGTATCTGGACAATGACATTTGCTATTTGCCCATCAGGTATAGGTTCAACTCCACCATAAATGATGATATTTATTTGTTGACCTATTTTTGAAAACATAAGTTTTTTGTTTGTTCCTAAATTAGTAGAAGGCTCTGCTTCTAGGGGAAAAAGATTTGCGTCAGTAGGTGTCCAGCGAATAACTAATGTGCTTATGTTTGAACCGTTATTCTCCCAGTTAATAGGTATTTCAAACACACAAGGAGTAGGCGCTTGTATATCAGGTATTGTTAAAATTCCATTTGCTAAAACTAATTCAGATAGGGACAGAAAAAACAGCATGACTACAACATATCTGGAAATATGATACATAGTATTTTCCTTTTTCTATAAATTTTGTATAAGATAATAATACCTTAAAGTTTCTTTATAAAATCAAGTAGAAAGTAAGAGATAATCTTTAATTATATGCGAGAACGATTAGATGTGCTTTTACAAAAACGAATGAACCTGACAAGGACACAGGCTCAATCCCTAATTCGTGCGGGAAAAGTGTTTGATAAAAATGGTATTTGCCTTGATAAACCCGGCGCCAAACTTCCAGACAATATAGAACTAAAAGTAATACAGAATAATCGTTTTGTTAGTCGTGGAGGCATAAAACTTGAACATGCGTTAAATCGTTTTGGAATAGATGTGCAATCTGTGGTTGCTATTGACATTGGCGCCTCCACTGGTGGGTTCACCGACTGTCTTCTCCAGCATGGTGCAAAAAAGGTATATGCCGTAGATGTCGGCTACGGACAATTAGCATGGTCAATACGGAACAATCCATGGGTAATTGTGATGGAACGATGTAATATCCGCTACTTAAAACCTGAACAACTTCCTGATAAACCAAACTTTTTTACAATAGATTGCTCATTCATCTCATTGAAACTAATACTGCCCCGGGTCCTTAAACTTGTAGAAAAGCCTTCGCATGGGATAATATTAATCAAACCTCAATTTGAAGTAGGACGCGAATTTGTAGAGAAAGGAGGAGTTGTAAAGGATACAGAAGTTATTAAAAGGACAATAGAAGAAGTGCTATCAGAAGCAGAAAAACTTGGGTTCATAGTTGAAGGTGTAGTCCCTTCTCCTATCAAAGGACCTGCTGGAAATCAAGAATATCTGGCACATCTCATATTGACAAATGAAAAGAAATTACAGAGCGAAGATGATATATGTTAGAGTCACTTTATATAAAAGATTTTGCCTTAATAGACGAGATTGAGGTTAACTTCTCGCCGGGGTTGAATATTTTATCGGGAGAAACAGGTGCCGGTAAATCTATTGTCGTAGAAGCACTACAAATGGTGTTAGGTGAAAGGGCTTCGGTAGAAGTTATTCGAACTGGTGCAGAAAAATCACAGGTTGATGCTGTTTTCCATATCCCAAATTTACCCAGACCACTCAAAGAGATATTAGATGAGTATGGAATTGAGCCAGATGAAGGAAGGCTAATCCTTTCACGACATATTTCTGCTGATGGAAGAAGCAAAGCATGGATTTCAGGGCGACCTGTCCCAATTAGCGTATTACAGAATTTAGGGAATCAACTTGTAGATTTTCATGGACAGCATGAACACCAAGCAGTGTTAAAGCCTTTATGCCAATTAGAACTGTTAGATTCGTATGCAGATACACATCCCTTATGCGAAAGTGTCAAAGAAAAATTTTATACCATAAAAAAAATAGACGAAGAGATAGCCTCCATTGAGGATATGCGACAACGACAAAATCGAGAGTTAGAATTATTGAGGCACGAGTTAAACGAGATAGAACAGGTGTCTCCAACTATTGGCGAAGATGAAACACTACATGCCCAACTTTCTTATGCTATGAACATGGAGAACATTCGTAAAAATGCAAAGGAAGTGTCTGACCTCTTGTCTGGTTCCGATATAAGCGTGATTGCTTTTTTACATCATATTCAACCTATGGTAGAAGAGTTAAAAAGGCACGATACTACTTTTGAGCCATTTTTTAATCGGCTAGAAGAGATTCAGTGCGAATTACAAGAACTTGCCCGTGAATGTGAACGCTGCTGTAATCTGGTAGAGATTAGTGAAGAAGAGATTGAACGATTGAACCAGCGACTTAATCAAATAAATCGCTTAAAACGAAAATATGGAAACACAATTGAAGGAATACTTGAATACGCTCAAAAGGCTCATGCTACATTAGAAACAGTTCTTCATGGAGAACAGAGATTGGAAGAATTAAGGCATGAACGAGAAAAATTATATGAAGAAATAATGCACGAGGCAGAACAATTATCAGAGAAAAGGAAATCAAAAGGCACGATTCTTGCTTCAGAGGTCACAAAGTTATTAAAGGAGTTGGGTATGAAGGAAGCAACCTTCAAAATAGGAATAGAGAGGTGTCTATTAAATCCAAATGGCATTAACAAAATTGAATTTTTACTGTCCGCAAATGTAGGAGAACCAGAGAAGCCATTAAAACAGATTGCGTCAGGTGGTGAGATGTCACGAGTTATGCTCGCACTGAAAACGACGCTGGCTAATGCTGACCAGATACCCACCTTGATTTTTGATGAAATTGACGCAGGCGTTGGAGGAATTGTTGCAAGGAAAGTTGCAAATCAGTTGACAGAACTTGCCCAACATCATCAGGTTGTGGTTATTACCCATATCCCTCAAATTGCTGTATTCGGAACTACTCATTTTCTAATACAGAAAGAAGTAATAGATGGCAGAACCATAACCAGCGTCCAATCTCTCAAAGGAGATGAGAGGATAAAAGAAATTGCCCGTATGCTCGATGGTTCCGTATCTGAAATTAGTTTGAAGCATGCTAACGAATTATTAAAAGAAGTAAAACAACAGAAAGGAGCAAAATCCAATGGGCGAACAAAAGATTAAAATTGGCGTGATGGGCTCTGCTGGTGGTGAAATTTTACCAGAAGTAGCCCAGAATTGCCAGATTTTAGGAGAGACTATTGCAGAACTCGGCTGTGTAATTTTGACAGGGGGTTGTCCTGGCTTACCCCACGAAGCGGTAAAGGGCTGTAAACGGAAAGGTGGCTTGACCGTTGGTGTATCTCCTGCTTTAAGCGAATATGAACATGTTCATGTTTATGGGAGCCCCTTAGACCATATAGATATAATGATATACACAGGTTCAGGGTTGATGGGGCGTGAAGTGATTGGCGTTCGTAGTTGCGATATTATTATCGTTGTGGGGGGGCGTTCAGGGACTCTGGGTGAATTTGCAATTGCCTACGATGAAGGCAGAACTATCGGCGTATTGATGGGAACAGGAGGCGTTGCAGACCACATAGATGATATACTTCCTGTTATCGAAAAAAAGACAGGTTCTAATATCGTTTTTGATAGAGACCCTAAACGACTCATAGAGCGTTGTGTAGAATGGTTTAAAACACATCCACCTATTATTAAAAATCGGGAGTCAGCCTCATGAAGATTACCTCTTATGGCGCCGCAGAAGAAGTCACTGGTAGTAAACACTTGATAGAAGTAAATGGGAACAGAATATTATTAGATTGTGGTTTATTTCAAGGAAGGCGTATTGAAGCCGACCAGAAAAATCGGCAAAACTCCCTAGATATGCAAAAGATTGACTGCATTGTTTTGAGTCATGCACATATTGACCACAGTGGCTTACTACCCCTTTTTGATAAGAAAGGATATAATGGTCCCATCTACACTACCCCTGCTACACGAGATTTATGTTCCATTATGTTAATGGACAGCGCTCATATCCAGCAGAAAGACGCTGAATGGTTATCAAAAAAACAACTTACCTTTATTCCTCCCCTGTATACCTCCGATGATGTCCATGAGATTATGAAACATTTTATTTCTGTCCCTTATGAAATGCGTATGCCTATTGGCAATGATGTTTTTCTGACTTTCCATGATGCCGGACATGTGCTTGGTTCGGCAATGGTCGAATTGGAATATCGCGAAATGGGCAAGTGGAAGCATTTTATTTTCTCAGGTGATATAGGCAGAAAAAATATGCCAATCCTTGCTGACCCGTGGGAACCTAAGCCCTGTGATGTAATGATAATGGAATCTACTTATGGCGACCGTGACCACGGAGACATGGTCCAGATGGACAATAAATTAGAAGAAATTATAAACGAAGCCGTAGAAAATGGAGGTAAAATAATTGTTCCCAGTTTCGCATTAGAACGAACACAGGAGTTTATCTACACCCTACATAGATTGCAATCTCAAAATCGAATTCCAGATATACCTGTGTTCGTAGATAGTCCCCTTACTGTAAATATCACAGAAGTATTTCGTTTACACATTGAAAGTTTCGATGAGGAATTTAAGAAACAATTCCGAGAGAATGGGAATCCATTTGACTTGAAACGGATACGATACATTCGTTCTCAAACAGAATCTATAGAGTTAAACCAACTACAAGAACCTGCCATCATAATCTCTGCGTCAGGCATGTGCGAATATGGCCGCATTTTACATCATCTCCGCAACAATATTTCTGACCCACGCAATACAATACTCATTATAGGCTTTCAGGCTGAATACACTTTAGGCAGAAAGATTGTAGAGAGACAACCACGAGTGCGAATTCTGGGCGTCATGTTAGAATTAAGAGCCCGTGTGCGAGTCATGAACGAATTTAGTGCCCATGCCGGTAGGTCAGAATTAATAGAGTTTGGCTCTCATTATTCAAACACCGATACACAGGTATTCTTAGTCCACGGTGAACCTAAAGCCATGCAAGCTCTCTATTCCGGCTTAAAAGAAAAGGATGTAAAAAATCTCTCTATCCTCAAATTCTGCCAACCAGTTGAAATCTAAATCAGAAATTTTAATTTTTTAGGGATTAGTTCTTGTCCATGCCATTGGAGAAAATAGGTAAACCGGTACCGGGACTGAACCATGCATTTCCTGCACCTACAAGTTTTTCAATCTCTATAATAACACTTGTTGAGGCTTCCACTTTGAAATCCGGATGTGATTGGATTATTACTTCTTTCTGGGTCGTGTCATCTCGATAATGGAAGAAGACATCACAATTACCTAAATTATTTATAATAACTTGTGTAACTCTTTCATAAATTTCTTCTGAAATCATCGAGTCAACACGGATATGAAATGCCCGTGAAAAATCTATCAATATATCTGGTGTTCCTATGGTCTGTGCAATAAATCCTCGTTGAAGATTTCTAAAATTCACTTTGGCTTGAATAAATACAATGTTTCCTACTGAAATAAGGTCTTTCGACCTTTCATAAGTATCAGAGAAACAAGTTATTTCATATTGGTTCTGGGAATCATCTAATTTAATAAAAGCCATTTTCCCTTTATCCGTAGTATGATATTTAATCTCTGTAATTATTCCGCCAAGAATGACATCATTTCCGTTACTACTTTTTTCAAGCATGTATGGTGGTGTAGTCCATATTTTTAGTAGTTCTTTATATTCTTCTAATGGATGACCTGATAAATATATTCCAATAACTTCTTTCTCAAAGGAAAGTTTTTGGAGTAAGGACCATTCCTCTTCCTGCATAATCTTCTTATGATTCTGGATATTTGACTCTGGTGAATGCATTTCGCCAAACAAACTAATTTGACCTGACTCACGCTCTTTAATGATTCGCTGACCTTCTGATAGAGCAACATCAATTGTCTCAAACAGGCTCTGTCTTGTACTGCCAAAAGAATCCATTGCCCCTGCTTTGATTAGGTTTTCAAGCACTCGTTTATTGATTTGTCTTGGGTTCAGTCTGCTACAAAAATCGAATATATCTTTATACTCGCCATTTTCCTTGCGTTCATTAACAATCATCTCACATACGCCCAAACCCACATTCTTAATAACCCCTAATCCAAATCTAATAGATTTGTTTTCAATTGAAAAACCAACCTCACTCTTATTTATATCCGGTGGTAATACGGTTATACCAATTCTCCTGCATTCATTAACATAAAGAGAAATTTTCTCAAAGTCACTCACTTCACTTGTGAGTAAAGCAGACATGAACTCTTCTGGATAATTTGTTTTCAAGTAAGCCGTTCGATAAGCCATAATTGCATACGCAACGCTGTGAGACTTGTTAAATCCATAATTACCAAATTCCTGAATATTTGTATAAATCTGTTCTGCCAACTTTGCATCAATACCCTGTTTCTTACAACCTTCTATAAAAGGTATCTTCATGCTTTCAATAATCTCGTACTTCTTTTTTGCCATTCCTGCACGCAAGGTATCTGCTTCTGGTAGTGTGAAACCTGCACAATGCTGGGCTATCTGCATGACCTGCTCTTGATAGATAGGTATGCCATAAGTTTCTTTCAGAATAGGTTCTAATGATGGATGCCAATACTGAATCCGTTCAGGATGAAACTTGTTTTCTATAAAAGTGTCTATAAATTTCATAGGACCTGGACGAAATAGCGCTATCAACGCTATGATTTCCTCGAATGATTGAATCTTCATCCGAACTGCTACATTCCGCATGCCAGAACTTTCTAATTGAAATACGCCTAATGTATCCCCTTGTTGGATTGTTTTAAATGTATTTTTATCGTCTAACGGGATATTATCTATGTCTAAATCAATATTCCTGTGCTCCTTTATCAGGTTTAGTGCATTCTGGACTACAGTTAAAGTTTTTAGTCCGAGCAAATCCATCTTCAACAAACCTATATATTCGACGCAGTCCTTTTCTGCCTGAGTAGCAGCAAATTCAGCCTCCTGTTCCTTAAAGAGAGCAACAGAATTAACAATAGGTTTATCCGAAATAACAACACCTGCGGCGTGGGTCCCACAGTTTCGTATTGTTCCTTCTAATTTAAGTGCAAGCCCCCATAACCGTTTTACATTCGTATCTGTCTCGACCAGTTGCTTTAGTTCAGGCACTAATGATAGCGACTCGGTAAGCGTTGTTTTATTGCCGGGAATCATTTTTGCAATATAATCTACTTCTCCATAACTCATAGCAAGTGCTCGACCCACATCACGAATCACATTTTTTGCAAGAGAACGATGGAAAGTCGCAATCTGTGCAACATTTTCCTGACCATATTTTGCAATAATGTAACGAATTACATCTGTTCTGCTTGTATCTGCAAAATCAACATCAATATCAGGCATACTCACTCGTTCTGGGTTCAAAAATCTCTCAAACAACAGTTGATAGCGAATAGGGTCAATATCTGTAATTCCCAGTAGATAAGCCACAACACTACCTGCTGCCGAACCTCTACCTGGACCCACAGGAATACCATGTGTCCTCGCAAAATTTACCATATCCCAGACTACAAGAAAATAATCAACAAAATTCAATTTTTCTATAATTCCCAATTCATATTCTGCCCGTTCCTTATATTTTTGGGGTATATTATCTCCAAACTTTTTTTTGAATCCTTCATCTAACAACTTTCTCAAAAAGGTATTAGCATCAGATTTATCCTCAGGTATATATTTTGGGATTGATGGTCTGGGTTTAATAATATTATCTTTACACATTTCAGCGACAAGAAGCGTATTCCGACATGCCTCCGGATAGTCTTTGAATATTTCATACATCTCGTCAGGACTGCGGAAATAAAATTCACTGCTGCCGAACCGCCACCTATTTTCATCGGTTATTTTATTTTGAGACTGAATGCAAAGTAGGATTTCATGTGCCTCTGAATCTTCTGGATATGTATAATGCGAATCCTGAGTAGCAATAAGGGGGATAGAATATTTTTTTGAGAGTTCTATCATTTTAGGGTTAATTTTATCTTCTGCTGGCAATGAGTGCCGCATAATCTCTAAAAATACATGGTCCTTACCAAATATATCTATTAGATTATCCAATGTATCATTTGCCATATCGTCTTTATCATTAAATAAGGCAGTTGAAATTCGACCACTGATACAGGCACTGCTTACAATAAGCCCTTCATGATGTTTAGATAAAAGTTCCATATCAATACGCGGCTTGCGATAATAACCGTCCATGTAAGCAGTAGAAATTAAAACACAGAGATTCTTATATCCAATTTCATTTTCACATAAAAGCAATAAATGGTAGTAGTTCCTTTGGAATTCCTGAGCCTTCTTATCCAGTCTGCTTTGAGGGGCAACATATAATTCTGCGCCAATTATAGGCTTAATGTGAAAATCACTCGTCGGATTGATTTTCTCTAATTTGCGATAAAAAGGAATAGCACTGAACATATTCCCATGTTCTGTCAGTGCTAAAGCAGGCATACAATACTTTTGACAGAGTCCTATCAAATCCTCTATCTTTGACATACCATCTAATAAACTATATTCAGTATGAGTATGTAAATGAACAAATTCATGGCTCATAAAAATATTACCTTTCGTTGAATGCATTAATAGTTTCAATTAATAAATTCAGTGCAGTATCAGCAGTTTGCTGTTTGATTTCTATTCGGGTTCCCTTAAAATGGCACTTTTGCACTTTACAAATATTAAAATATGGACTGGCAACGGCTATATACACCAGACCTACTGGTTTTGTAGATGTTCCACCCGTAGGACCTGCTATACCTGTTACGCCAATTCCAAAGTCACTGTTCAATCTTTTGCAAACACCTAATGCCATTTCACAAGCAACATCACTGCATACAGCACCCAATCCAGCCAGGATAGATTCCGAAACACCTAATAACGATTTTTTCACCTCATTACTATAAGCAACGATTCCACCGATGAAAACATTCGACGAGCCTGATACATTTGTCAACCTATGGGCAATCAGTCCACCTGTGCACGATTCCGCAGTGGCAAGACTCAGCCGTTTTTCTATAAATTGATTTATAATTACTTCCTCAGGACTCATTATTTAATAATACGCCACTTTCAAAATTTGGATTTATGTTCATTAGAATATAGCATCACTTTCACTAAATTAATGTATATATTATATCATTACTGTCTGCTAAACTTTTAAGAGGACCTCTACTCTTTGTCATAGAAAATACACTGTCCTATACATTGTAAGTAATACCTCTTTTAGAAATGGAAGCTCCCTTTTTAATCCTCTAATGAAAAGCAATAACATTATTTTTGTGGACAATGATAATTGAGTATAATATTTCTTGGCTGCAAAATAATGTTGAGGATTATTTCTGTTTTTAAGTAGAAGGTAGTATGAAATGTTTGTCATTGTAAAATCTAATTGTTGTATCTTTCCAAAAAATTTATATGCTTTTATTTTTCTTCTTGCTCTATTTCTCATTAATTCAGGTTGTTCAAGGCAAACTGAGAAATCAGGAATTGTTGCTATTGGACCCAATATAACTGAGATTCTCTTCGCAATTGGAGCACAATCTCAAATAAAGGGCATCGGTGATTTTGATGATTATCCCCCTCAAACACAAAATTTAACACGAGTAGGAACTTATTTATCACCAAATTTAGAAAAAATCACAACACTAAATCCAGCCACAATTATTGTATCAGGTGAAGTGCCACAATTGAGAGAATTATCTCAACACTTGAATATTCAATATCATGCTGTTCCAATGGATACGCTTCAACAAATTTACGATGGAATTTTACTCATTGGTGAATTAACTCATTCTACACGCAGAGCACAACTACTGATAGACACGGTAAAGCAAAATCTACAGAGGATAGAGAATCTTGCAAAAGATTTAGAACCAATTCCAACCTTGCTTGTAGTCAGTAGAGAACCACGAGATTTATCATCTATACAGGTAGTCGGAGGGAAATCATTCCTATCTGAAATACTAAAAATTTCAGGTGGCAAAAATGTTTATGAAGATGCAGAGCAACCTTATTTTGAAATTTCTGCCGAACAAGTCCTTTCTATAGCACCTGAGGTTGTTATTGAATTCCATTGCGGAGAAAATTTAACTCAAAGGCAATTAGATGCCTTATTTTTGGACTGGAAAGCACTGGACTCTGTTCCTGCAGTTCAAAAAAGTAGAATCTACTTTATCCTTGAATCGTATGGTATGCGTCCCGGACCACGTATCTATAAAATCGCTGAGGAAATTGCGACTTTCCTACATCCAGAAGTAAAATTAGGGTTATGAATCCTATTTTGACTCTACAAAATGTTTCTTTTCAATATCGAGCCGATAAGTTACTATTTAATAACCTTACACTGTTAGTCGCTTCGGGCAAACTCACTGCACTTATTGGTCCTAATGGCTCAGGAAAGAGTACACTACTCAGATTATTGGCAAGCATAAGCAGACCAACTGCCGGAGAAATTCTTTTAAATCAAACACCATTAAAGGACCTGCCTATCCGAGAAAAAGCACAAAAAATTGCTTTTCTACCACAAAGTATTTTCCCAATCTTTCCACTTACCGTGTTTGAAATAATTGCAATGGGGCGATTCCCAAGAAAATCTGTTCTTTCAGGATTATCACGAAAAGACTACGAGATTATTGAAAATTGTCTCAATATTATGAATTTAACAAAATTAAGAGACCGCCCTTATTCTGAACTTTCTGGTGGAGAATGCAAGAGGACACTCATCGCAAGCACCCTTGCACAGGAGCCTGAAATACTCCTTTTAGATGAACCCTTATCAGGATTAGATGCTCCTTACCAGGTAGAGACACTACACCATCTATATCAAATTGCTAATATGGGATACACCGTTATAATTGCAACTCATGAAATCAACACTGTTACTCGTTTCGCCCATGAATTTATCCTCATTTCCTCAGACCACGAAATTATTTCTCAGGGGAGAGCAGAAGAAACACTGACAGTTGAAAACTTAAACAGGGCTTATGATGCACATTTTTGGGTAGGGAAACATCCGCTTACAAATACATTGCTCGTTGAAGTAGAACAGAGAACTCAACCATGAAACGCGACAACATAAAAAAGATTCTCCTTTGCTTAATCATTTTTTTAATTCTTATTCCAATAAGTATATTTATAGGCTATGAACCTATTTCACCATTAAAACTCTGGATGTCAGTAAAAAATCCCAATGACCTCAATTCTTCCATGACACTTGAAATTATACTGTTCCATCGTATACCCCGAACTTTTGTTGCAATTCTCGTAGGTGCTGGACTTTCCATTGGAGGGGTTACATTTCAGGCACTACTTCGCAATCCGCTTGCTACGCCTTATACATTAGGCACTGCAAGTTTCGCCTCTTTAGGCGCCTACATTGCTTATTTAGGTATGGATACATTCCTTCCCTTTGCTTCCATAATTCCCATTCCCTTTTCGCATATATTTGCCTTCATTCTCGCTATTCTGGAAGTATTGCTTATTTTGACCTTGATTAAAATGAAACCCAAAACATCTGCAACATTACTTCTTCTTTCAGGCATAACAATAGGTATGTTAGCCAATGCCTGTATCTCTATTCTCCGATACTGGGCAAGCCCTGACAAACTCGTATTAATGGAAAGATGGTGGTTTGGCTCAACACAGGTATTGGGCTATCGGTCAATAATCGTGATATTAGTATCCTCTATACCTATCTTTATCTTTCTATGGAGTTATAGTGCCGCATTAGACCAATACACCTTCGACATGGAAATAGCACAATCCAGAGGTGTAGATATTCCAAAACTACAAAGGAGACTATTCCTTGTCGTTTCTATCCTAACTGCAGTGATAGTGGCTGAAGTAGGCCCCATCGGTTTCGTTGGTTTAATTGTTCCACACATTACTCGCTATTTCGTAGGTCCTTCTCATCGTTTTGTATTCCCGTATAGTGCACTTATCGGTGGAGCCTTCCTATTGCTATGTGATATTTTTGCACGCAAAATGTTCAGCACAGAAATCCCTGTGGGTATTATTACCGTGCTACTTGGTGTTCCTGCTTTCCTCTATATACTAATAGGAAAAAATTTTAAAGAATGGCTGATATAAACACATACATTATTTTAATTGGTGGCGGCTCTGCCTCAGGCAAAACGACACTTGCAAATCATCTTCAATCCAGATTATCTCCTCATTCTATCATTATTTCTCTTGACAACTATTACAAAGATTTGTCCCATCTAACTATGCAGCAGCGGAAACAAAACAACTTTGACCATCCCCAATCTATTGAATTTAATTTATTGCTCAAACACCTGCGTTTACTAAGAAAAGGGTATACCGTTAAGATACCCATCTATAACTTTATTACACATACCCGTAAACAGAAAACACAAAAGGTAGAGCCTCATTCCATCCTAATTATAGAAGGACTACATATACTAACCTATCGTCCTATACGAAACATAGCAAACCTGAAAGTGTTTGTTGAATTATCTGATGATTTACGATTTATTCGGAGAATCCAGAGAGACATTTTAGAAAGGAGAAGGACACTTGAAGAGACTACTAATCAATACTTACATACTGTCCGACCCATGTATGAACAGTTCATACTCCCTTCAAAACGCTATGCTGATTTAGTAGTTAATGGAGAGAATTTAGAAGAAGCCGTGTCAAAAATCCTGTCTGTGCCTTCCTTAAAAAAATTCTATCCAAAATTGTTCCTATCCGCTAAAAGATAATAATCAATATCATATATTACAAATATTTTATGAAATAAAAGAAATAATTATCTTAGATAGATACATATTAAAAAGAGTAATACAATGTATTTGCGTATAACAGATACTAAATTCCTGCCATAATTATTTCCTTTCTTACTTCTATAACATGAATGTTAAAACACTTAATCTTATAGATTGATACATATTATAACAAAGCATACAACCTACCGTCCCCTGACAAGATTTAGAGGACAGTGCTTTGATAGATGGTTGTGGATATCTGCGGATATATCGGCACATTATTTTACCATTGATAAAGCCAGCACTGGCAACAGTAGCGATTTTTACTTTCCTGTGGGTATGGAATGATTTTATGGGACCGTTGGTGTTTCTGACGGACCAGGAGAAGTACCCATTAAGTTTAGGATTATTTGCTTTTCACGCAGTAATGATATGGTTATATAGATTTGACCTTATGATGGCGGCTGCAGTATTGATGACCTTGCCTGTAATTGCATTGTTCTTCTTTGCACAGCGACAATTCATACAAGGGATAACCTTAACAGGACTAAAAGGATAAATTATAAGTGATTGTAAACAAATAAGTTATATATATGTTTCACATGGAACATATATGTAAAAAAATACAAATGAGGGTAACATAAATAGTATTTTATTGTATATAAATAAGTTAGTGAAATGTTTCATGTGAAACATTGTATTATTATATAAACCCTACATAGGAAAAAATTATATGCGTTTCAAATTCGTCCCCGTTCAAGTTGTTGCCTGCCTTTGTGTCGGACTCTTTACACCTACTATGGTATACTCCTGGCAACACCACCCTTTATTTACACGGATTGTCGTGGAAGGTTTACCTGAAATACAGAATGCTTCTGATGTTCAGGCAGAACTATTAGACCAATTTCTAATTGCAGAAGAACAAAATATAGCAGAACTTTTATCAAATGTAGAGGCATGGGCACAAGCGAACCTGACTATGTATGCTCCCTGCCCAACAAATCTTCTTTTTACACCTACTGGAAATGCTGATGACATAAAGGCAAGACTTTTCCGGGCTATCCGTATCAATCCCAATACAAAAGTGCCTCTCTATACTATTGGTTTTGCAGAAAAGCCTCCCGAAGGCAAAACCCTTCTTAATGTTCGGGATGTGTGTATTTTGAATGATACAAAGGAGTTTGAAATCTTCTGTTTTATACAACTTCTCAACGGAGAATCCGTTTCTCCATTGGAAATTCTTACTTCTTCGTCTAATGAACCTGATTATGGAATGGATACAGGACTATTTGAAGACAATGGAACGGAGTTTGGTGCTATTTATGGATTTGGAACCCAGGCTTTTGGAAATCCAAATCTTGATTTTGGCTCCCAGGCACCTTTTCATATGGGCTTTCTACATGAAAATCCTGTCATAAAGTTCTTTGCTCCTTTCTTAAAGCAATCTTATGTAGAGTATCGTATATATCTTTATAAAGAATTATCAAAACTCGCCTTTGAAACCGGACATCCCTATTGGGGTTGGAGGTTTATGGGTTGGGGATTACACTATTTAGGCGACTTGTCCATGCCTTATCATACGACCGCTCTACCCGGTTATTCTGCTCTAAGAATGATTTGGATTTACCTACTTGATATGTTAGGCATTCCAGGACCTACTAATAATGCTATGCAACTTTCTTCAAATCGTCATCTGGCTGTTGAATCATTTATGGGAAGTCTTTACCTGAACGCTGTTTACAAGCAAGACGACCCATTTTTATTAATTGAAGGGATAAGCAATGGAACAAGCAAAGCATTATTTAATATTAATAATACTAATAATAATAAATGCTGGACCGAGAACCAGTGCGTATTAGAAGAAGGAACTATTCCTGAATATTCTGATGACCTGCCTAGAAATTGTCTTGCCCTCCGCTCTCATAACTGGTCAAAAAGTTTAGACAGTTTAATTTCTCAAACTCTACCCGATACATTTGTTAATGACCCAACGGTAGAATTAGGAAATTTAGAAGAGAGATATGACATATTGAATCTTACATTAGCAGAACAAAGTTTTGAAAAGGTTCAAGAATTAGTGGACACAGCCAATGCAAGTCTATTTTTATTTAGTGTTTACGGGAAGAGTTATATCCTTAATATTCTAAAATAGATAATTCATCAGAAATATAACATTTTTTTAACTCCTGTTGAATCTATTTGTTGACATGGTATCTATTTTTTGGGAAATCAGGCATAAAAATTTCCATAACTATACGCAATATATAATTCTGTCTATAATTTCTATCAACTAAATTAGGGAAGAAACAATTTTAAAAGGTATATTATTTTTATCAGCATTTTTAGTATTAATGAAAATCTTTTATAGAAGGTGTTTTCTTCATTTGACATATTATTATAAATATTAATAATTGATATATTGTTATAAATATTAACATTTGACATATTATTATAAATATTAATAATTGATATATTATTATAACTATTATTAGCACCTATTTTATGTTTCAAATTTTCTTTTGTTTTATTACATGTCCTATTATTTTTTATATTATTAAAAGTCTTATCTTTGGATTTATATTTTTTTGTTTTCATATTTCTACTCCTTTATAAATATTAAATTTAACAAGTTTTATTTTTACCTTTAATTTTTTCATATTCTTTTGTCCTATATTCTTTATTTTGAGTTTATTGCATGTCCTATTATTTTTTATATTATTAAAAGTCTTATCTTTGGATTTATATTTTTTTGTTGACATTTTTATATTTCCTTTGTAAATATTAAATTTAACAAGTTTTATTTTTACCTTCAATTTTTTCATATTCTTTTGTCCTATATTCTTTATTTTGAGTTTATTGCATGTCCTATTATTTTTTATATTATTAAAAGTCTTATCTTTGGATTTATATTTTTTTATTGACATTTTTATATTCCTTTGTAAATATTAAATTTAACAAGTTTTATTTTTACCTTCAATTTTTTCATATTCTTTTGTCCTATATTCTTTATTTTTGAGTTTATTGCATGTCCTATTATTTTTTATATTATTAAAAGTCTTATCTTTGGATTTATATTTTTTTGTTTTCATATTTCTACTCCTTTATAAATATTAAATTTAACAAGTTTTATTTTTACCTTTAATTTATTTGTATTATTTTGTCCTATATTCTTTATTTTGAATTTATTGCATTGATTTTTATTTTTATCAATTATATATAAGTCTATTATTTACAATATATTATACTTATTATTTTTAAGAAATTTGACCTGTAAAATAATAGTAGATAAACTACTAAATACTTTTATGATAGAATTATCCTTAAAATGCTGTATCCCTAAATATTCTAACTTTTGTTCTTCTTAATAACAAAGAAACAATGGTTCTTCTCCAGAAAAGTTGCTAATTTTGGAAGGAATTTTTGGTGATTATGGTTTGTAGTAGTATATAGGTTATATTCTCTGGATTATCGTTAGTGTTCCTCTACGCAACCCTTGCTTAGTAAACTCGTCTTCGATTAATTCTTTCTTAAACTTTTTATCATCAAAAAGTTTATGGATATTTGGCGATTGGTTTATGAATTTTGTTCCTTCTGGTAGCCAACGGTTAAGAAATCGTGCCAATTTTTCAGGTTCTTCCACTCCCCTTGCGGTTATCACCCTTATATTATTGTCAGCATCACTCATTTCTTGAAGGCATTGAGGAAAAGCAGAACATAGAACTTTTGTGTTGTTAAATTGAAATTTTCCTACAACCAACTGAAGAAATCCTGCCTTTTTACTTTTCCTTTCCACAAGCACCGTGGAAATGTTCTTCTTTGCTAAAAGGATTGGCACGGCTGGGAATCCGCCACCTGAACCGATGTCCAACCAGATACTCTTTCCTTCTTCTATTTCTTCCTGCAACACATACTGGACGAGGCTTAAACTATCTTCAATATGTTGGACACAACCTTGAACCAAATCCTTGGAGGAAACAAGTCCTGCTAATGGATTCCATTCCTTCAATAATTCTAAATATTGCTGAATTTCCCTTTCCCACACTTCCCAATTAATTACATAGTTGGGCAATAATTTTTTATATAAGTTAATATTTAGTATTGCTTTATTCAATTACTTTTTTGATTACTCCCTTTGTTCTATTTTAACATACCTATACAATGATGAATCACAATGATTCCAAAAAAGAAAGGTTTTTGTATGTTCAAAGATTTCACACGACGCACATTATTGAAAGGACTTGCTATGGGTATGGGAATGTTTGCCAGTAATCTTTCCTTTGCGGCAGAGGAGAAAAAAGTAATAAAGGGTTTTGATGAAACAGAAGCGAATATGGATACAGAAAAGAAGTGGGAACCATATTCAGACCGTAAGATTCGGGTTGGTATTGCTGGGTATGGTGTTTGCAAGTTTGGTGCTGTTTTTGATTTTCAGAACCATCCCAATGTCGAGGTCGTTGCTGTAACGGATTTGATACCAGAACGGTGCGAAGGTTTAGCAAAAGAATGCCGTTGTTCTACGACCTATCCTTCATTGGAAGAGATGGTGAAAGACAAAAGTATCGAAGCGGTCTTTGTCGCCACAGATGCACCCAGTCATGTGAAGCATTGCGTAGAGGTTTTGAAGCATGGCAAGCATGTGGCAAGTGCTGTTCCAGCCGTATTCGGTTCCGTAGACGACGCGAATGCACTCTACGACGCAGTCAAATCCTCCGGGCTCAATTATATGCTTATGGAAACGAGTGCCTATCGTAATGATTGTTATGCTATGCGTACCCTCTACAAGGCAGGTGCTCTGGGCGAATTGGTCTATTGCGAGGGCGAATATTACCACTATTTAGACCCACCTATTGACTCATATAAAGGTTGGCGACTGGGCATACCGCCGCAATGGTATCCTACGCATTCAAATGCATACTATATATGTATCGGTGGTGGACACTTTACAGAGGTGTCCTGTTTTGGTATGCGGTCTCATTTCCCACTTCTAAAAGAAGAGAATAATGTTTATAAAAATCCGTTTGGCACAGAGATAGCCTTATTTCGCACCAAGGAAGGGGGGATGGCTCGTATGGGTGTAAGTTGGGATACGCCGGGCTTTGAAGGAGAGGTAGGTCGAGTCCGTGGTCAGAAAGGTTCAGTAACCGATACCCAATACCAAGGGCTTGAAAATGTATCCAAGATTAACATTAAGAAACCGCCATTACCGCCTAATGTCAATGCAGGTGGACACGGTGGTTCGCATGGATATTTAACAGACGAGTTTATCCGCTCCATTATTGAAAATCGTAAGCCATTCATTGATATTGCTATGGCATTAAACATTACTGTCCCTGGCACAATTGCTCACCAATCAGCCTTAAAAGATGGTGAACTACTAAAAGTTCCAGTATTTACCTTTTAATTATCACCTATATTTTTAATCACTAACTCACACGAATTAAGTAATATGTGGGATAGGTTGGAATAGGTTTAAGGTTAGGGACTTATGATTCTTATGAAATAGATAGGGTAGGAATTTAAATACCTTAATTGCTATTTTTATCCTGCTTCCTGGGCTAATCGTTGTGCTTTGATTCTCATTAGTTGGCTGGTGGTTGAACGTTCCATTTCATCTAATTTGTTTTTGATGAATTTTATGGTCTCTTTCATTCGTGGAATCATGGTATGTTCTAATGCGTTTACACGTCTCCGTGTTTTCTCTATTTCCTGGCACAACCGTCGAACCGTTTCTTCCAATTCAGCCATTTTTAGAAGTTTAGGCAGAAATTCTTTAATCTGCGTAATAGCCTTATCCAATTCGGAGGAGGTATGCACTAATGAATATCCACCTTCTATCTTCCCAAAATTAATTTCGAAATTGGGTATCTGGACACCCATTACTCTCTTTGTTTTCATCTGTATATCCAATTCCTGGCGTGTGGATTCGAGTGCGTCTTCTACAATTAATCTTGATGATGTTGCCTCTGCTAAAACAAACAATTTCAACACCTGTGGTAATTCTCTATCTACTTCTAATCGGACTACTTTATATTCCGCTGTGATTCTTCCGAAATCTTTCATTAGCCCATCTAATTTGTCTTTTAATAGTTTATGACCTCGTTGGGCTACTGCCAGACTCTTTCGGAGTTTAAGTAATTCCATTCTTGTCGGATTTACTGCTAATCGCATACGGCAACCTTATCTTTACTTGTTTAATACAAAATTTATTTGGTTTCTTGATAATATTTATCTATAAATTCGGGTTTTATACGCTTCAGTTCTGCCTTTGGAAGTAAGGCGAGCAATTCCCAGCCAATTCGCAAACTATCTTCAATGTTACGATTTTCATCTTCGCCCTGGCGAATGAAGCGGTCTTCAAAAGCATCGGCAAATTTTACATATAATAGGTCAATATCACTTAAAGCGGATTCACCAAGAACAACTGCCAACTCTTTTGCGTTTTTACCGCGTGCATAAGCGGCGTATAACTGGTTCATTACATTGGCGTGGTCTTCGCGTGTTTTGCCAACACCAATGCCTTTGTCCTTCAATCGTGATAGTGATGGTAATACATCTACCGGTGGATATATGCCCTGAGCATGAAGGGGTCGGCTAAATATAATTTGTCCCTCTGTAATATATCCTGTCAGGTCAGGGATAGGATGTGTCTTATCGTCTTCTGGCATGGTCAACACAGGCAATTGTGTGATTGAACCTGATTTGCCTTTGATACGACCGGCTCTCTCATAGATGGAACTTAAATCTGTGTATAAATATCCCGGATAACCGCGTCTGCCGGGGACTTCTTTCCTTGCAGCGGAGATTTCACGCAAAGCCTCACAATAATTTGTAAGGTCTGTTAATATGACCAATACATGCATATCCTTTTCATAAGCAAGGTATTCCGCTGCGGTCAAAGCCATGCGTGGGACTGCAATTCGTTCGATAGCCGGGTCATCTGCTAAGTTAATGAATAATACGGCTCTTTCGAGGGCACCTGTCCTGCGAAAGTCGCTAATGAAGAATTCAGATTCTTCAAAGGTGATACCCATTGTTGCGAATACCACTGCAAATTTTTCACCTGTTTTTAATACCTTTGCTTGTCGGGCTACTTGCGCTGCCATACGGGAATGAGGCAAGCCTGATGCGGAGAAGAAGGGTAACTTTTGTCCACGCACTAATGGGTTTAGCAAGTCTATTGTTGAAATACCTGTCTGAATAAATTCATTAGGATAATCTCTTGCATACGGGTTCATCGGGTTTCCATTGATATTAAGCCACTTTTCAGGAATAATTGGTGGACCATCATCAATAGGTCTGCCAAACCCATCGAACACACGCCCTAACATATCTTCTGATACGCCTAATTCTATTCCTTTCCCCAAAAATTTTACTGTTACTCCTTGAGGTGTCAGTCCACTGGTTCCTTCAAAGACCTGGACAACGGCTCTATCTCGATTTACTTCCAGAACCTGTCCTCTACGGGTACTACCATCTTCAAGGCGAATATCCGTAAGTTCGTAATAAGTAATCCCTTCTACGCCTTCTACTAACATCAATGGACCAATAATCTCTTTTACTGTGCGATATTCTTTGGTAATCACGGCTATTTACCTCATATTAATTTTATTGTTTTTTTCCTATATGAAAGTTTATGACGATAATGCTTTTACTTGTTGTGATACTTTTTGTTTCAATTCCTCAAATTGTTCTAAATTGCTTTCAGGTATTAATTTTGCTTTTGAGATTTCTTCTAATACAGGCAAATTCAACAATTTTGTCAATGGAATGCCTTTTTGTAGTGCAGGACGAACTTCATCGTAATAGTGTAAAATTACACTTAATAGATGAAACTGTTTAATCATGGAAGTATAGGTATCTAATTCGTCAAAAGCGTTTTGGTGTAAGAAGTCTTCTCTTATCATTTTTGCGGCTTGCATTAGTAGACGGTCATCTGCGGGAAGTGCATCCATACCCACCAATCGCACTAATTCTTCTAATTCTGCTTCTCTCTGTAGTATTGCCATTGCGCGAATACGATTTTCTGACCATTTAGAGTTGTAATTCTCATTTGCATATTTGTCTACCACTTCCTGATATAAGGAATAGGAGGTCAACCAGTTGATAGCAGGGAAATGTCTTGCAAAGGCGAGTTTATCGTCTAATCCCCAGAATACTTTTACTACCCGCAATGTTGCCTGCACGACGGGTTCGGAAAAGTCCCCGCCGGGAGGGGATACAGCACCGATAATGGACAGAGTGCCTTCTCGCTTATCTGAACCTAAACATATTACATCACCAGAGCGTTCATAGAAACTTGCAATACGCGTTCCTAAATATGCAGGATAGCCTTCCTCACCGGGCATTTCCTCTAATCGTCCTGACATTTCACGCATAGCCTCTGCCCAACGACTTGTGGAATCAGCCATCAATGCTACGCTATAACCCATATCACGGAAGTATTCTGCGATTGTAATTCCTGTAAACACGCTTGCTTCACGGGCAGCCACAGGCATATTTGAGGTATTAGCAATAAGCACGGTGCGTTCCATTAATGGTCTGCCTGATTCGGGGTCTTTTAGTTCTGGGAACTCTAAAAGCACATCGGTCATTTCATTTCCACGCTCGCCACAACCCACATATACCACTATATTTGTATTAGCCCATTTTGCTAATTGGTGCTGCACCACGGTCTTACCGCTACCGAATGGACCGGGCACGCATGCTGTTCCACCTTTGGTCATTGGGAAAAGCATATCTAATACCCGTTGTCCGGTAGTTAATGGCTCAGTAGGCGGTAATTTCTTTAATACAGGTCTCGGCTGACGCACAGGCCAACGCTGAACCATTGTTAATTCGCGCGGTCCTTTATCTGTATCTATTATTGCGACAACTGTATCAATATTCCCTTCAACTGGCTCAATCTTTTTAACTGTCCCCTCAATTCCATTAGGAACCATAATCTTATGGAGAACCAATTCTGTTTCACGCACTGTGCCCAAAATATCACCAGTTACGACATGGTCTCCGACCTTTGCGGTAGGTTCGAACTTCCATTTTACAGTGCGGTCTAATGATGGGCTTTCTGCACCACGCACAATATATTCGCCGTATTGTGCAGCAATTTTATCCAGAGGACGCTGAACGCCATCATAAATGGAACGGATTAAGCCAGGTCCAAGTTCTACACTCAATGCTTCACCTGTCCTATATACAGGATGTCCAGGACCAATCCCTCCTGTTTCCTCGTAGACCTGTATTGAAAATTCATCGCCACGGATTTCAATAATTTCTCCGAACAGTTTCGCTTCGCCGACACGAACCATTTCATACATTCGAGCGCCGGCTAAACCACGAGCCACGACTAAGGGTCCGGACACTTTGACAACTTCACCTGTAATATTTGTGCTCATACTCTTATTTCCCTAATGTTCTTTATGTTTATTCACCGTTGTTATTTTTAATCTATTATTTATATTCATTGGGCTCATTCTTCCTTCCCAAGCATATCCACACCGATAGAATACTCTATCTGTCGTTTTAATTCTTTAAATCCGAGATGTTGACTCCCTTTGAGGGTAGGGATTGTTGTTATAACTGCATTAGTAATTAAGCGATAATCCTGTATAATTTCTTTGGATTCTTGTGCCAGTTCTTCCGTAATAAGTATGATAGAAGCACCACCTTCTTGCTGAATTTGTTGAAAGGTCATCTGCAAATCATGGGGCGATATTGCATGACACACCTCAAATCCAGCAGCTTTAAATCCCTGAATTAATCCTTTTTCACCGATTACATAAGCCTTATACATAGGTTTGACGAATCCTATCTTTTAACATATTTGATGGCAAACCGTTAAGTTTACCACTGATGATTAGTTTCAAATTGAAGGCTTCAACATTTTGTCCCCAGCAGAAGGCGCCGACTCTCTCAGGTCCCATAGTTTGTAATTTTGCAAGTTTCGCCATGTCAGTTAATAAATCGGAAACCTTTTGCTCAAATTTAGGAATTTGTTCATCTTCACTTAATTCAAAACATTCTCTCCAGATATCGCCAATAACTCCAGGAATAATATTTCCCCAGGTTCTTACTTCGGTAGTGGAGCAGACTTCATTTATTAAATTATTAAATGGTTCCAAGGGTAATAAATATTGATTGAAAATCTTTAAGTTATGACCAATCTTTAATGCACGCCAGAGAACCACTACTATTTTGGAAAGTATACGCGCTTCTACCCAATCTTTTAGTAATGGGCAATTTAATTTTGTCAATAGCCAGAGATAGTGTCGTAAATAGCAACCGTCCAATATTATATCTATTATTAATGGATTTTCTGTTTGAACACCAGCAGGGTTGCATATAGTGCTAATTGTAGGTCTTATAAGTTCAGGAAATAATGAAGGATTGCCTGCTGCGACTTCGGATAATCGTGCCTCACTAAAAATGTTTTTTGGGAATATAGCCTCTTTTCCATTTAAAGCTCTTTTCAGGTTTATATAATCTTCACTTAATAAAAATACATCTGTAATTTCTGATGATGGACACGACTTTTTCAATTCATATATTTGTGAATGGACATAATTATCAATAATTGTGCTCCAATCTTCCCATGTTTCTGCTCCGGGAACCATAAATTCTCTTAAAGTAGTTTCTTGAACTCTATGGAGCATATCATCTGTTTTTTCAAGACTTGCAAGGCTTGAAAAAAAGTCATAAGACATTAGTTGACCTTCTAAAACACTAATCTGTCCACATACAAATCCCCAACGATGTTGTCCTTTTGACAGTGCTTTCAAGCACCTACTCCTTATCAATTATTTTATTTAAATTAAACTTTTACAGTAAATAGATTTTTAGCAATAACCGGAATGATTTCTCTTTCTAAATCACTCAAAATGGTATCCAGTGTCTGGTCAATCTGGAAGCCTTTTCCTACGAACAAAAAACCACCTTTTGAGGAAAGGAAATTTTCTTCATTTATAGATATTTTTGTTTCATGGGAATTATTCCATTTAGAGACCAAATCCTTAAACAATTCTAAATCGTCTTTATGAACACAAAGGCTACCTTCTATATCTGCGGGTATAGCCTGATTCATCCATTTTTCCATCAATTGCTGATATTCCTTGGCTGGTAAGTGCAGTATTTCTTCCTTCGCTTTTTGAAATATCTGACTTAAAATCTTATTTTTTTCTGACAAGATTTCTTTATTAATTTGCCCTTGAACCTGCACCAATTTTCTTGCCATTTCCTCATCTATATTTCGCATGGCTAACTGATAAAGGCGTTCTGCCTTTTCTTCTGCATTTCGTTGGACACTTTTTTTCTTCTCTTCGGCTTCTTTTTTTGCAGATTTTATAAACAGTTCTGCTTCATGCTGAACCGATTCTAAAACTGCCTTATTAATTTCTTCTAATGCCATTGATGTATTCCTTACAATAGGATATAAAACAACCTATTCTTACTATTCAGTTTTATTGCATTTTAAGAAAAGCCGTTACAGCATTATCGGCTGTTAGCCAGTTGATTGTTAAAATAGCGACCAATAACGATACCACAGCGTAAGTTTCCACCATAGCAGGTAGAATAACCGAACGACCAAATGCTTCAGGTCTACGGGCAACTAATAAAATACTTGCTGCGGATGCTTCACCCTGCCACTGGGCAGAGACATATTCGGCTAATCCTACGCCGAGACCCAATAGGCATAAGGCTAATCCTGTTCCCGGAGTAATTATCATTTGTCCGGAAATAAGACCTGAACGCACAAAGATAAGGATGGCTGTGATAAATCCATAAAAACCTTGTGTACCTGGTAAGGCTAATAGAACTAATAATCTTCCAAACAAATCGGGTTTTTCACTTAAAACGCCTCCAGCAGCCTGAGAGGCAATTCCGATTCCTTTTCCTGACCCTGAGCAAGCCAGACCAACTGCTAAACCTGCTCCACCAATGGCTAAACCACGGCCAATTTCTAACGCAAGCATGTGTTCCATACATTTATCTCCATCTTTTTACGGTTATTGTTTTGTTATTCGTTAAATTTATTATTTCTACTTATTTTTTCACATCAGAAGCAACTAATATAGCACTTTCTGAATTAAATCCTAATGGCTCGAACTGTTTTCCTCCTGCCTCGTAGAATCTTCCAAAAAACTCAACCAGGATTAGACGCATAGAGTGCACAAATGCACCCAGAACACTAATCAGGAAGTTAAATACATGTCCTATAAGCAACACCACAATAAAAAAGATAATGCCTACATAAGGAACAGGTCTCACTAAGTTTGCTATCATATTAAATGACATAGCCACAATAGAGGTAGTCAAACCCAGTGCTAATAAACGGCAATAAGACATGGTATCACCAATGAATGCTGTGAGTCCATAACTACCGACTATTCCATATAGACTTATCATTCCAATTATAAATCGTGCAATAGGGTTCTTCTGGTCTCTACCCTGCGTCAGAATAAGTCCCAAAGCACCTATGCTAAATAGCACAATTCCTAACCAATTAAGCCAGGAAGGCGGGGTTACAAACATATTTGTAACAAGAATAACAAAACCTGGTAAGATTATCAGCCATAACAAACCATCCATAATTGCCCCTATTTTATCTCCCTGCTTCGCCATACCATACATTTTCAGACCAATCCCAAGAAATTGGTTGAGTATACCGATAAATAGTGCAACGAGCAATAGAATAACTGGTTGTGCCATGGGGTCATAAATTACGGTTTTTTCTATGACTTTTTGTAATATATTATTTTCACCAAAATATTCTGGCTTATATAAGTCACCGAATAGAGAACCAAATAAGAAGCCGACAATAATTGTTGGGATAGACGCTAAAAATAATAACTTTGCGAAATTATAAACGCCCTCATAAGGACGCGTTCTTTTCATCAGGTAGCGACTTGCTATTAATAGAATTAACCCATAACCTACATCGCCAAAACATATTCCAAAGAAAAGGAGGAAAGTCCATAGTATAAATGGAGAAGGGTCAAAGAAATCGTAAGGAGGGAGTCCATACATGTTAACTAATAATTGAATAGGTTTTATTAATTTAGGTAATGTAATATTAATAGGCACATTTTCACCGGGAGCAGGGTCATCTACAAAAATTGATACTTCCGGCATTTCATTTTTCATTGTCTGACTTAATTTTGGCAAATCAAATTCCCTTACATAGCCAGATAAAATCTGAACCCAACGCCCTTCTAATGCTTTGGATTTACTTAGAATTAGTCTCTTTTTACTATCCCAGTAAGCCTTTAAGACCTCCACTGTTCGGCGATGAACAGATAACTTATAAACCTTATTCGCAATCTCTTGAGACTGAACCCGAAGCATTGATAAGTCTGCTCTCAATTCCCTTATACGGTCTCGAATTGTGCCATTTATATTAGGTAAATTAATTTCTTCAAAGTTGTAGTCTCTTGTCCTTTTCTGGATTTCAGGCAAATCTTCTGCCAGACATGCAACTAATACACGCACAGTATCTTTTTCATTATAACGAGGGATTTCACTTGTAGATTCATCTTTCCTGTAATATTTCCCTTCATGGATAATCTCTATGGCTGCCTTCTTCTTAAAGAAATCATCATTTATAAGCGACTGGTAAGAAGAGTAAATAATTTTACCGAATAACAATTTTATCCGTTTGGGCTTTCGAAATTCATTTATTGAAAAAGGCAAATCTTCATAAGGTTCTAATTCTGCAATCTCATTTTCGATAGTGGATATTGACCTTTCCACTGTTCGATATTCTGTATCTAATAATTGTGCCTCTTGATAAATACTTTCTAAATCAAACTTATGTAGTGCATTGTCCAATTCTTCTTTTGTAATTAGCAATGGAACTTGTGCCAACCCTTGAACAAAGGTTTTGACCACAGGTGAGAAAATGTCTAACAAATTAAGAATTGTTTGTATCTTTTGAAGGTTAGTATCAACTTCCTCCGTTATAACTGATGGTCTTTTTAATGTATCCTTCAATTCAGGATAATTATCCAGTGCGTCTGAAACCTGGCAAATACCTAAACCTTGGAGTGTTCGTAAAAGCCGTTGAGAGGCTTTTACAGGACATAGCATTGTCACCTTTTTCATCTTGTCTATAGGCATAGTATGCTATCTTTATCCATTAAAGTTCTTTTAATTTATTAACTACAAATCTTATCTGTTCATTAATTTTATTTTGCGGAATATTTTTAACTTCTTTGACCTGTTCTTCTCCCCAAGTCTTTAGTTTTGCTTCTTCTTGTTTTTCCTTTTGTTCTGCCTGTTCGCGGTAATTTTTTATCTTTTCTTCTCTTTGCTTTTCAACCTCTGCAATAATCTTTTTTGTTTCTCCTTCGGCTTCTTCGACAATCTTCCTGGCTTGCAATTTTGCCTCTTCCAGAAGTTTTTCCGCTTTTTCTTCTATTTCTATAACTTGTTTAACTATAGTTGACATAGCCCATACCTTCCTTTTAATGTCTAATATGTATAACAAAATCGAGATACAAATTTCAAATTGGTTATTATTATAACAACCTATTTAATTTTATACTTATCGTTAGGTATAAATATTTATTGTAATAAACATAAAAAATTTAAAATATCTCCTTATGCCTATATTTTTTACCTTCATTGTAAAAATTTGCATTGTAATAATGTAATAATAAGAAACGATTTTATACCCAGATTAAGAAATAAATGAGTATATCTCTTTCTAAAGTGAAGGGTTTCTTATAAAAAGTTTGTCTAATTTTTAATTTTAAGTTTTTTTTGTATATAATGGGATTGAAGTATTTTAAATGGCAACATAAATTGATGAATATTGTAATGTCCTTAATATAATAATAAAGTTTAAGGGAGGTTTTTATGTCATTTTTAGTTTGTCTTTTAACAATTTGTCCCTTACTTTCTTTTTCAGAACTACCCCCAGGAATAGTTATTACACATTCTTGCGCCAATTCGGGTATTTATATTGGTTCACCGGGTATAGTTGTTGTGCAAGACGGTATATATTTAGCGAAACATGATGAATTTGGTCCTATGTCTACGGAACATTCTCTTGCAGTTACACATGTTTATAGTTCGGAAGATAGTGGCAATTCGTGGGAAAGGATAGCCACACTTAGAGGAATGTTCTGGTCGAACATTTTCAAGCATAATGGTTCTATTTATATGATGGGCACGGACAGACATCATGGGAATATTGTAATCAGGAAATCGGATGATGGAGGTTATACATGGACAGAACCTATGAGCCGACAATCAGGAATTTTAAGAATAGCACAATTTCACACGGCGCCTGTTCCTGTGGTGGTGTTTAATGGAAGAATATGGAGAGCGTTTGAGGATGCGATGGGTGGAGACCAATGGGGAGAACGTTATCGGGCTTTTGTAATGAGTGCACCTGTAGATTCTAATTTGTTAGATTCTAAAAGTTGGACATTCAGTAATTGTATTGCAAGGTCAAAAGAATGGCTCAATGGCGAATTTAATGGTTGGCTTGAAGGAAATATCGTTCCTACCCCTGATGGCAAACTGGTAAATGTCCTTCGTGTAGATATTCAAAAAGGAGGAAAAGCAGCAGTTGTTCAGGTCAATGAAGATGGGAAAAAGATTCACTTTGACCCTGAAACAGGTTTTGTTAACTTTAACGGTGGAACGACAAAATTTACTATACGATTTGATGGGCAGACTAAGAAATATTGGACATTATGTAATTGGCCATCACAAGAAGAGGCAAAAAACATGCGTGTTGCACAAATTCGCAATACGCTCGTGCTTGCAAACAGCCCAGATTTGAGGGATTGGAAACTATGCAAAACAATCTTACATCACCCTGATATAGAAAAACACGGATTTCAATATGCGGACTGGCTATTTGAGGGAGATGACATTATTGCAGTTGTTCGGACTGCTTATGATGATGATTTCGGAGGGGCAAATAATTTTCATGACGCTAATTATTTAACATTCCATCGAATTGAAAACTTCAGAAATTAAGAGAATAGGCGTTATATCTTTGTATAAGCCCTATTTTCACATTTGCTCTTTTGAAGAAGAATCAAAAATCAATTTAATAACAGACATAGGACAACAAAATCCTTAAACTATTTTATTTGCTACTTATGTTTGTATTAAAATTCTTGAATATTTTATGTTAGCGGAAAATGAAAAAAGTAAATAATAACTATTAATGGAGTTTATATTATGAATAAGAATTATTCTCAATCACGAAGGGCATTTATGAAGAATGCTCTTGCTGGAACAATAGGTGTTGGTTTAGCACCTACTATTATTCCTTCCTTTGTTTGGGGACAGAATCCAACTACCTCGCCAAACGAAAGGATTACGCTTGCATGTATTGGGGTAGGAGGACAGGGGAAATATGACATGAGTGCTTTAATGAATATCCCTGATGTGCAGGTCGTAGCCGTGTGTGATGTAGATGATAATCACGCAAACGAGGCTAAAAATATGGTGAATGAGTATTATGCACAAAAAAAGAATCTACCAAATTATAAGGGTTGTGATGTATATCACGATTTTAGGGAGGTTCTTGCTCGTAAGGATATTGATACAGTGATGATTGCAACTCCTGACCATTGGCATCCGTTAATCTCTGTCGCAGCGGCTAAAGCAGGAAAAGATATTTATTGTGAAAAGCCTCTGACCAATTCAATTCCTGAAGGAAAGGTAGTCGTTGATACAATTCGCAAGTATCGGCGGGTATTCCAGACAGGTAGTCATGAGCGTTCACGCGATAATGCAAGGTATGCCTGTGAGTTAGTGAGAAATGGACGAATTGGAAAACTTCACACTATACGGGTTAATATGCCTGTTGATAATCATACACCTATCCCTCCACAACCAGAAATGCCTATCCCTCCAGGTTTTGATTATGACTTCTGGTTAGGTCCTGCACCCAAAGAACCCTATACTGAAAAGAGATGTCATTTCTGGTTCCGTTATATTTTAGATTACAGCGGTGGCGAGATGACTGACCGTGGTGCACATATTATTGATTTGGGGCAATTAGGCAATGGCACAGATAATACTACGCCAATCTCTGTGGAAGGTAAAGGTATCTTCCCGAGGGAAGGCTTATTCAATACAGCAATGAGTTATGAATTCCGTTTTGAGTATGCAAATGGTGTGGAAATGATTGGTAAAAGTGTTGGTCCTCGTGGAATTAAATTTGAAGGCGATAAAGGATGGATTTTTATATTTATCCATGGTGGCGACTTGAAGGCAGACCCACCTTCATTACTTCAAGAGACGATAGGACCTAATGAACTACACCTGGGTAGGAGTAAGGGACATCATAAGAATTTCATTGATTGTGTCAAATCACGAAAAGACCCAACGGCTCCGGTGGAAGTGGGCTATCACACGGCTACAATGTGCCATATAGCAAATATTGCTATGCGACTTGGTAGAAAATTAAATTGGGACCCCGAAAAGGAAATGTTCATCAATGATGATGAAGCAAATCGTATGATGCAACCGTCTATGAGAGCACCATGGACATTAGTTTAATAATAAGGAGAGAAAAAATGAAAAATATATATGCAAAAATATCAATTATAGCAACATTAGTCATTTTAGTATCTGTTGCTATCTATGCACAGGAAGTTCCCGACATTAAAAGTTCTCTTGACTACTTGAAAACATATAAGTTTGGAATGAATAGAGAACCATTAGAACCTATTCTGAACGCTATTAGAACTACAAAAAACAATCCTCAAAAACAAGAACAACTGTCAAAACAATTAGTTAGTGTTCTCCCTGAAACATCTATTGATGGAAAGAGATTTATTGCTCGTCAATTACTGTTTATCGGAACACCTTCCATTGTTCCAAATATTGCCCCTTTGCTAAAAAATCCTGAAACGATTGATATTGCATGCCGTATTTTAGAGCAAATTCCAGGAAAAGAGGCAACGCAATGTTTGATAGAGGCACTACAACAATCCACTTCAGACGATGACAAAGTTTTTATCCTTAATTCGTTAAGTCGTAGAAAGGATGCACAAGCCATAGCGGTTTTAGCACCTTATTTAGACAATTCCTCAGAGAAGGTTTGCAACTCTACGGTCCTTGCCCTTGCCTCTATTGGCGGCAAAGACGCAGCAAAAATACTCTGGGATTGGGCAAAGAGTAAGAATACCATAGAAAAATTAGAAGTCCAATCATCTATACTCAAAATTGCAGATAAGTTATCGTCAGATGCGAATGAAAAGAGCACTGTTCTGGAAATTTACTCTTCCTTATTTGCAGATAATCGTGTTACTTCTGTAAACAAGGGATATGCTTTGCGTGGGCTGGTTCAATTAAAAGGGAAAGATATGTTTGATGATGTTTGGAACTGTGTGATGAGTGAAGATAAGATTCTTTCAGCAACCGCAGTAGATTTGTTAAAAGACCCATCTTTTCCTAACAATTTGGTTGCTGAAAAGTGCATAAATACATTGAAAACAGCCAGTCCTCGAATTCGATTAGGACTGTTAGAAGTAATAGCCTCTCGTAAAATTGCAAGTGCAATGCCGCAAGTTCTGGACTTAGCAGAGACCGCTGAACCAGAAGTAAAAATTGCTGCAATCCAGTGCCTTGCGAAAATTGGGGACATTAAGGCAATGGAATCTTTATTAAATATGGCTTTGAATGCACCAAAAGAAATTAAAGAGGTTGCACAGGATACGCTGACAAAAATGGATATTCCCGATGGCAACAAATATTTGATGGAGAAGGTTCAAGAGGATAATACAAAGATTAAAAAATTGGCTGTGCAATTGCTAACAGAGCGGAGAGCAACCGACGCAAGAGAGTTAATGGCAAGTATTATAGAAAAAGGCGATAAAGATGTTTTAGATGATGCGTTGACCTATTTTGGAATAGTAGGCAGAGAATCAGATTTACCTTTTTTGTTTAGTAAACTAATGACAGATGAAACCAATGCCCCTGCTTACATAACTACTATTTCTTTGATTCTCGATAAAATGGTTGATGAATCGCAAAGGGTCAAGACAATTACAGAACAATGGAAACAATGCCAGAATGATGCACAAAAGAAAGCAATGGTTGCCTTATTGGGCAATTTAAAGAGTCCTGAATCCTTCACTGTATTGAAAGAATTGTTGAGCAGTGAGCCGACATTGAAAACGCCTATTTTACAAGCAATTGCTCGTTGTGAAGATGTTAATGCGTTAAATGAAATAATGAGTGCTATTGAAAAAGAACCAGCAGGTGATGTAAAAAATGCTGGGATTTTATCTTCATTAGACCTTTTGAGAAATCTACAAGACCTCACAGAACGGCAAAAATATGATTATTATATAAGCCTATGGCAAATGGCAGGAGACAATCCGAATATTCAAAAAAATATATTGGGTGGCATATCCAAATTGAGTTTGCTGGATGCTTTTAATTTCGTTGAAGGTATAAGTGTCACAGATGCGTTAAAAGCAGATTGGGCAAATGCTCGCTTCAATCTGGCAAAAAATTTATGTTTTGCTTATCCATCTAAAACTGTATCTATTCTTGAAGAAACATTACCTAATTTGAAGGATAAACAGGCAGAAGAAGTAAAACGACTGCTAAATGGTCTTAAAAATGTTGGCGATTTCTTAACTACATGGAGTATCAGTGGACCCTATAAGGTAGAAAATTATAATTCAGTTAGGTTATTCAATGAAATGTCATTTCCACCAGAAACAGATATAAATTCTGTTAAAGATTGGCGAATTCTACCTATGAAAGTTCGTGACGATGGCTTGATATATGCTGACTTATTTGAATTCCTGAACAGTGAATTAGAATGCGTTGCTTATGTTGCATGTAAAATTACTGTGCCTGAACCAACCGCAGCAAAAATTTTATTAGGAACTAATGATGGAGTAAAGGTCTGGCTGAATGGAAAATTGATTCATTCATTTCCAGATGGAAGAACAATGATTCCAGATGAAGACAATGTCCCAGTCAATTTAGAGAAATCAAATATATTGTTAATGGCTGTCTACAATCAAGGTGCAAATTGGGAATTTACGGCTAAACTTCAAGGTATTAGCCGAGATAAGGTAGTTATTGAACCATATAACCCATAATTATCATAATAGAATAATTACAATTACAAAAAGCAGGTTTTTGTGGTGGAAAATACCACCTCTATATATTTGTATAGGTGTATAATAATAAGAGAGAAGGAGTAACCTTTACTTTGCCTCAACTGGTAATTGAACAGCCGGGTTTATCTACACAAACGATTCCTGTTGGGGATAAGGAAATCATTTTAGGTAGGTCTAATGATTGTGATGTTGTCCTTAGTGTAGAAGAGGTGTCTCGACACCATGCAAAAATATTTATCAAAGATGGGAGTTATACTATTGCGGATTTGAAGAGTCTGAATGGGACTTATATAAATCACCAGCGTGTTATAGAACACACGCTTAAACATTTAGATGAAATATGGTTAGGTAGCAAATGCCACATAGTTTTTAGAGATGATATCCGTTATGGAAAATCAACTGGTTCTGAGAAGGTCAATACCCGCGAAAGTAAAATTATCAGCCAAGTAGAACGAGTCCGTGATGAGGTTGAACAGGTCGAGAATACTTTATTCCAGATAACAAAGGATAAAGCAGAGCAAACATTAAAAGAGAAGAAAGAGCAACCTCCTACATCTATTGATATTGAAAAGTTAAGTCGTGCTTATCGTAGACTGAATGTTCTGTATAAAACAAGTCAAATCATGGGTTCTGCCCATAGCCTGGATTCAAAATTGTCGCAAGTATTAGACCTGGTAATTGAAGTCATTGGGGCAGAGCGCGGGTTCATTCTTTTAAAAGATTTAGAAAACCAAACACTGGTTACAAAAGTAGCAAGGGAGATGGGGAATGGATTAGGTGCTTCTTCTCCAAGTATGGGTATTGCAGGAAAAGCGGCAATAGATGGAGAACCTGTATTGATGACAGACCGTTCCATAGATACAGAATTTGGAATGAGGGAGAGTGTAATTTCAAGGAAAATTAACAGTGCAATGTGTGTCCCCTTGAAGATTGAAAATAGGATACTTGGCTCTATATATATAGACACTATTAAAAAGAAAGCATTTTTTGATGAGGAAGACCTAGAACTTTTCTACTCAATAGGTAATCAGATTGCATTTGCGATTGAAAATTTTCAACTCAATCAAAAAATGCTCAATGAGGAACGGAAAAAGGATAATTTCAGGAGATTTCTGCCAGATGTTGTGGTTGAGCAAATAATTAAGCAAGGTTCTTCTATTCAATTGGGTGGTGAGAAGAAGAGGGTAACCACCATGTTTTGTGATATTAGAGGCTTTTCTCAATTAGCAGAACAATTTTCTCCACAAGAACTGGTACATCTTCTTAATGAGCATTTTACTGCTATTACAGAAGTTATTTTTGCGTGGCATGGAACTCTGGATAAGTATATTGGTGATGGAATTATGGCAATTTTTGGGGCGCCTATTGCCACAGAAGATTATGCTTATGCAGCAGTTTGTGCAGGCTTAAATATATTAAAGCGAAATGAAGAATTGAATACATTAAGGGTAATCGAAGGGAAACCTGCCTTTCAGATTGGTATTGGTATTGAGACAGGGGAAGTGATAGCGGGTTTCATTGGCTCACCAAAGAGAATGGAATATACCGTTGTGGGAGACCGTGTCAATACCGCAAAAAGGCTGTGTGATATGGCAAATCCGGGAACAGTTGTAGTTGGAAATGAGACATGGGCAAAATTAAAGGGGAGGGTAAAAGGCAGTCCTATCGGCACATTTAGAGTAAAAGGTAAAGAGCGTCTTATAGTTGCTTACGAAATAACAGGACTCTTATAATTTTTTTGTTATTTATCTTGCTGATTTTTGGATAAACCTTTTATCAGAGCCGATTAGGGTTTGCTTTGTGGGAGGAGGAATTTCCAGATTATAAGTGATAGGGCAATGATTCCGATGATTACAACAATGATATGAAAAATCCACATTTTTAGGAAATTTGTTCTTGTAAATTCAGTGCTTAACTCAACTTTACTTGGACTATATAAGAGTTCTGGGGGTTGATTCTGCTTGTAAATTGATTGAGCCATATCTATCGCTTGTAATGCTTGTTTATAGACTGTGTCTTTGATTACTCTCTTGCCATTTGGTGTATCTAAAATCACATAGCCGGCTTTTTTCCATCCTTCTTCTAATCTTTTTTTTCGTAATACAGGTGCCTCATAAGAGATTTCAATACGATGCCCAAGTTCTCTACGATGTAATTGAGGGGTCTCCCACGGTGTATCTACAACTATCTCAACTGCTTTATTTTTTAGTTCGGGGATAGAAGTATCGTTCAGCCACTGGTTCTGAATAATAATACCTCCGTAAAACTCAGATTGTTCACGCTGAGTCTTTATCAAAAATGTTGGAATGTTTTCAGGCACTTCACCATAAAAATCTTGTGCTCCAAAATTTGAACTTAAAATAACTATGCTTAAAAACAAATAAGACATAAAAATTCCATAAGTAAGGTTTTTTTTACTCTTTTTCTTTATATGATATATGATTGTATGATATTTGATAATTACTTACATAATTTTAAAAGGAGCGCAAAAATTTATACCAATATTTTTAGATACAAAACTATGATGAAAACTTGTTTAACATGTTTTTCTATAGTTCTTATTTGCACGATATTCAGTAATTTCTCATGCAAATCTACCCCAAAAGAAAATGAACCTGACATTTATAGTGAAAATTTAATTACACAAAGAGAAACTGTGTTTGACCTTGTAAAAGAATCAGCATTGTTAAATGTGATTGTCCGTAGATTGGGAGATGAGTATCCTGTTTCGATTTCCATAGTAAGTGGAACAGAAACTCGCTGGGTTCAGATTGAAAATCCGGCAAAAGAGATGCCGGAATTAATCAAACAAATTGCCGCCAATACAAGTATGGCATGTCAAAATATTGATAATTACTTTTTTTTATATCCGGCCGAACAGACAGTTTATGAGACTTTAACCCGTTTATCTATATCTGAGGGACTGCCTGAAAAATATAAAGATATAATTGTTTCGGCAAGTTTTGGGGCAGGTACGCAGATATTCAATGTTCTGAATAGCCTCAACTTTACTTATGGTTGCAATATTGTTGCAGACAATAGCCTCGCAGAGTTGCCTGTGGGTGAATTGGTAATATCTAAATTGCCATTGATTACATCAATGGAAATGATATTTAAGAGTGCTCGTGTAGTCCCTCAAAATTTAAAGTGGTGTGCAACAGACAATTTTATATTTCTGTATACACCGCGTAATACTCGTATTGATGAACTATCAGATTGCAAGGCATTTCATACAGAAATGGCGCAGCCCTTACTTGAAAAAGAAGTAATAATTTCTTTACCAAAATCTGCCCCATTAGACAAAAAAGTGTCGCTACCTTTTTATAACGGTGCAATGCCCCTGTCTAAAGTGGCTCCTGCTCTTGCAAATCAAACAGGGTTGACTATTGAGATGCTGCCGGGAACAGAAAATCTTCCAGTAAATCCATGCTACTTAAATAAGATAAAACTTAAAATAGCCCTTGACCTGCTGGTTTTCCAATGGCTAGACAAATCCTATTCTTATTTTATTGATAACGAAACAATTGTGTTTACCAAACAGGCAAATAATAATGTCTAATAAAAATGTTCTAGAAAGATGTCAATTACAAGAATAAATCAAAGTATCTATTTTACAAAAAGGACATACAAAAGGAGGATGAGTATTTATATATTTATTTCATTAGTAATTCATCTTATTCTTCTGACTATATTAATGAGAGTTCCTGTCCTTGCAAAATCCCCATCCTTTATCGTTTCACCCAAGCCTATTAGAGTTGAATTTGTAAAACAGGAACAGCAAAAAACAGTTAAAAAACTTGTTGAGGTGACAACACCGTCAGATGAAGCACCTACAAATACAGAAAATATTGCAGAATTTAACTCTTTGGCTTCCGGACCTGAAAAAAAGGACGGAGACCAGCCAGGTCCTTCTTTTACAGAAGAATCCAATTTTGAAACATTGGGTTCACCACCGCAACAGACACAACTTGCAAATGTTATTCCTCAACCTAAATATTTACCAGCAAAGGAACCAAAGGAAAAGACATCGAAGAAAGAAGAGGTTCCGAAATTGTTAAATAATGAGGAAAGCGGAGAAGAGAAGGCAATGTCTAAAAAAGAAGAAGTAGCGTCTGTGATGTTAAAGAATGAATCACCCAAAGAGAATGAAGATGAACAGCAGCCAACACAACCAGAATATCTAATGGGTTCAATCCAGAAGCCACAGGGAAAATTGTATAACCAAGTAAAGAAAGAGGGTATTCTCGGCTTTGAAGCGATTCAAGACCAATTAGCACCCTATTTAAGAGAGATACAGAAAAAAGTGGAACAACATTGGATACATTATTTATTGACCCGTTATTCAGGAACGAAGCCTACCGAAGTTGTTATTGACTGCGAGATAAATTCGGAAGGGCAAATTGTTAAAATAGAAATAGTAAACAATCCTGATGACCCGTTATATGCTGGAATTTGTAAACAAGCATTACAAAAATCTGCACCTTTCTCTCCATTCCCATTTCAGGCTCCAGACATATACAAAAACAAAAATTTACAAATTCGCTGGACTTTTAATTTTATGTAGAGGAGTTGAATTATGAATAGTTGGCTTAATATGTTATATGAAGGTGGATGGGTTATGGTGCCGTTAGGAATTTGTTCAATCCTTGCTCTGGCTATTATATGTGAGCGTTTTTTTGTATTAAGAAAAACAAAGAATATTCCTACACACCTTGTTCAATCGCTGTCTTATGTGAACACAGAAAAAGATTTAGAAACAATCCGTTCCACATCACAGCGAACTAATTCACCACTTGGGATACTTATTACAGAGATTATAAACCTTAAAAATGAGCCGAAAGACATATTGACAGAGCACATTTACACATTGGGTCGGGCACAAATAACCAATTTAGAGCGTGGATTAACACTTTTAGAAATAATCGCAATGATAAGTCCTTTATTGGGATTGCTTGGAACTGTTTTAGGTATGGTTGACATATTTAATGTGATTACAGCAGGAGGACTTGGAAATACTCAAATGTTAGCATCGGGTATTGCCAAAGCGTTGATAACAACAGTGGTCGGGTTAATTATAGGGATTCCTTCTCTGGTAGCGTATCATCTATACATACGAAAAGTCGAAGAAATAGGCATAGAACTCCAAGGGATAGTTGTCCCTTTTTTAACAAAAGTAAAAAATATTGTCAAATAGGTATACTTTAGTTTTTTAAATTTATTTTCCATAGAACATGTAATTTTTCATATAATATATTAGAATTATGGAGACATAACTTATGGGTGAATTGATTAAAGAATTTTGGGATTTCTTAAAGGTTAGAAAAAAATATTGGTTAGCACCAATTATCATTACTTTAATATTACTTGCTGCCCTGTTTATTTTTGCCGGAAATGCAGGGGTTATTTCACCATTTATATATGCCCTTTGATGGTTGTGAGCCCTGTGTTTTTTTCTGCTTTTATTTGATATAGAACAATGTTCTTGTAGAAATAGGGGTTATCAAAAAAGTAAATTGGAGATGATTTTTCTAAATATCAAGCATTCCACTACTAAATCTATTAGCGGATGCTTGTGAGATAGAACACACATTTATATTCATAGAATCATTATATATTCTTAATATATTCTTACCTAAGTATATTTTCTAATGAATTTTTTTCTGGTCTAAACTGCAAATACTTATCTAAAAAGCGATACGCTTCTTCTCTAATTTCAGGTGGAAAATCATGACCACAATCAGGGTGCACAACCTGTATTTTATCCTCAGCATTAAATAATTGATAAACCTTTTTTGCAGATGCTACACAATCATCTACGCCTGTTACTTCAAAATTATGGTCATGTAAAGGTGCGTTTATAAAGACAGGGCGAGGTGCAAGCACACCAAGCACCTCAGTAAAATCAAAGGGAAGCAATTCGGGATTGCACTTGTATTTCTCTGCTATTAGTGGCATATACCCCTTATGAGACCAACCTGTTAAATCGCCGTTGTAATATTTTTTCATACTTGTAAACCCACAACTGGTTACCATTACCTTTATTCGTTCATCAAAGGCGCCGAGAAAAAGTGTGTTGTGTCCTCCTAATGAATGTCCTATAGCACCTATTCTTTCAGGGTCTACTTCCGCTAACGATTGGAGCAAATCAATACATCGCCGATGATTCCCAATCCCCTTTGCCGTTGCACTTACATAGCCCATTGAATACACATCAATTTTATAATCACCAAAGCCCGGATAATCTGGAACAATTACAATATAACCCTTTTCTGCCAATTCTTTTGCAATATGTCTGTTCTTATGGTCGCCTATTCCTACTGGACTCGCTTTCCCTATATCTACTGTTTGATGTAAGCAGACAATTGCAGGTAATTTGCCATCTATTTTTTTAGGGACTAACAAGTATGCAGGAAGTCGGTCATTAGGTTCTGCATTAAATCTGATTTTCTTTCTCCAATAAGTATTCATATCTTCTATACTTTCAATTTCCATATCCAATGGAGGCAAAGAAGAGCGATTTGGCAATTGACCCATGACCAGAAGCATATTTTGATAAATATGATTCTTTCTTATATTCCAGTCTGTTTTATCTTTTATATCTTGAATGTTTCCTGATTTGTCAATGTAGTAAAGTAAATTAGTTTTGTCTTTATAGAAAGGGACTTGCTCAATGCTCATGTCTTGATTAGAAAAACTTGCAAGTGATAATAAAATGAAAAGAAGCATATAGAAATCCTCATGTTATTTAAATTGGAATGCAAATAAATCTGTATCTTTCATCTTGAACAATAATATAATAGGTGTTCCCTGTAACTCTGATACATTTTTACCACTTTTCCATGCAGGTTTTATATCAATTCTATTTCCAATGAGAGGAATAGAATCGCTTAACTCATAACCCGGGACAGGTTTTCCATCTTTATTCTGTATTTCTACCTGAATATGGCCTGCCGCGGATGAAGCAAAATTTAAATATAAGTTTTCACCTTTGAAAATAATAGGTTTAGTTTTAATCAAACCTTCTAAATATCCTGTTCTTATACAGGTAAAGCCATCAATACGAAGTAAGTATCTCTGAATATGTGCAGTATCCTGGGCATAGTTTTTATGGACATAAATAGACATTTGATAATCATTTACAGGAACAATTCCACGAACAGGATAATTGGTTCGAGAGACCCAATTCTCGATTGGATATTCAGGCTTGATAAAGGCTTCCAAAAAAAATCTATTATAATAATTACCGCCCCGACTACTCATCAAAATAACATCAGAACAATCGTGGCTGTAGTCTTCTTCAACACCAATAGACTTAATTTCCATATCGGTAAGCGCTTTACATCCGGGGACAAAACGAGCAGCCAGAGAGATGTATATGTGTGGTGCATTGAAATAAGGGACTGTTTGATTAATATAGATATGTTCCCATGGAGCAATCCCTTTATCCATCACAACCGGTTCATCCCAATTTATAAAATCTGCACTTGTGGTTCGGCTAATCCAGCGAACTCCAGAATCAGGTCCATTCCAACTTCTAAAATATAAAACATATTTCCCTTCGGATATTGACCAGAAAGCAACATTTTGAGAGTCAAGTGCAAATGTTTTCTCTTTCAATATGGGTTTGTCTGATAATTTTCGCCAATTTATTCCATCCGCAGATACGAATGCGAATAATCCACTGCTATGGATTCCTGCAACTGCTTTATATCGTTCTTCTTTTGGAATATCTGGCTTTTCATCAAGAAATGGAGCAAAATTATGAGAGAAGGGAGGGTTATGAGCAAGGATTACATTATTATCCTTTGTCCCCATAACCTCAAACAATCCCAGAGATGGTTTTGTGAAATGAATCCCATCAGAACTTTCTGCATAGCAAGTGACTTCAATTTCTGAGCCATCATGCTTTGATGTGGGAAGCCCCCTATAATACATACGGTATATACCGCTATCATATATAAGAGTGATATAGCCACTATATTTTCCTTCCCATGGTTTGTCAAAATATAAAACCTTTTCTGCGGGGATTGGTTCGCACAGTTTTAACGAGGCGTTCTCCATGTATCCAATTAACTCATCATCAACTAATATCTCCCTGCGATTCTTTATGTTATGAATTTCCTCAGAAAAACCTGTGCTAATGAATGATAGAATTAAAAATATAAATACCCATAAATATATAAAACTATTTTTCATTTTCATAAACCTTACTTTCGCCTATTTAATTTTAGTAAGAGGTTTGATTCTTCTGTTGTATTTAGATAACCCAATTAATATAGGGTATCAATCTGTATCATATTATAATATAGTTTCTAACCAAGTTCTGCATTTTATCCCAAAGTATCAATTTGAAAAGTAAGGGAAAGCACAAAGTTTACAGTTATATTGAGTATTCTGGTTGTGTGTAATAGTTTGGCAATATTCTTGCATATCGTTTACTCCCCTTGAATTAAGTTGAAAATTAATTGTTACTTTGCTTGAAATGATAAGAGGTAATTCAAAATATTAAAAAGTTTTTGTCAAAATGACAGAAAACCTCAAAAATGACAAAAAGATTTAATCATTAAAATAACAGAAGAATGTTTTGTCAAAAAATTAAAAAGAATATTCTCTAAAGTGATAAAAAGTTTCACTGGTTCTAAAATACCCTATATTGTTATTCTAAACCTGCTTTGTTACTTTGCAAGTTAAAAGGCAAAAATCCCCTTACTTTTAGCGGATACCGATATTACATAAAAATAAATCTACCTTTGAGTTGTCCAATTACCTTAATTTTAAATAAAATATTAATAATTAATAGTCTATTTAATAGATTATGTTTTAATAATATAAAAAAGTAGGATTTATGATTTGACAAAATTGCTTATTGTTGATGATGATGCTGATTTCACTGTTCAGTTAGCACAAGTTCTGGAAAAACAAAAATATCAGTGTTTTGTTTTAAATACACCTGAACAGGTGATAGAAACCATTAAAAGGGGAAAAATTCCTATAGTTTTGCTTGATATAATGCTGCCCCGAATATCTGGATTTGAACTTTGTAGGCGAATCCGTATTGATAGAGAGGTCTATAACACAGGTATTATCTTTTTGTCAGCAATGAATGAACGAGAGGAATTAGAACATGGCTTTTGTCAGGGTGGAGATGACTATATCGTAAAGCCGATTTCAATGCCACTACTGTTAAATCACTTAAACGCATTGATTGCTTCTCAACAACACAATGCCCTTATTGATTCATTCACAGGTGTCGGAACAGTCCGTTTTATAAGGTTGGAATTACAGAGAGCCATTTTACTTCGTCAAAAATTTGATTTGGCATATATCGAGTTAGCAAGATTCGCGTCTTTACAGAGTGTTATTTCTCAACCAGACGCTTTAAATATTATTAACCTTTTTGTAAGACAATTAAAAGCAATAGCAACCAGTTATTTTGGCAAAGATTTCCAATTAGGGCACATTGGTAATGGTCATTTTATATTAATAATTCCTCATAAGGATTTAGAATCATTACTAAATGATTTAAAACAGTCGTGGGAAAGATTATTGCCTGAAATATATTCAAAATATCAATTATCTACTGAAAATTCAAAAGACAAAAAAGATTCACTACTCAGTCCTTATTTATGTGGTCTGTTTTGTAGTCCTACGCCAATATTATCGTCTCAATCCGTGTTTGATTCGCTAAAATATTTGCACACACAATGTAGAGCACAAATTACAAATGAAGTATTAATAGATAGAAGAAACATCAAATAAGGTAAAGAAGGAATAAAATGAACTTATTTGTATTGATTAGTTATATGACTATAAATATGTTTGGGGTAACCCCACCCGCACCTTTGTATCCTATTCCTACACCCCAACAACTTGTCTGGCAGCAACAAGAAATGGGTATGTTCTGTCATTTTGGAATAAATACATTTCACAATGAAGAATGGACAGATGGGACAAAATCTCCAGAAAGTTTCAATCCTACTGATTTTAACCCTCAACAATGGGCAGAAGTTGCTAAGAAAGCAGGCATGCATTATCTAATTTTAACGGCAAAGCATCATGACGGTTTTGTCCTCTATCCTACGAAACACACTGATTATTGTGTTCGTCTTTCTCCCTGGCAAAATGGACAAGGTGATGTTGTTAAAGGTGTTTCAGAAGCATGTAAGAAAGCAGGAATCTATTTTGGATTCTATTTGTCTCCATGGGACCGTCATGAATCACGATACAATGATAATGCTGCGTATGATATATATTTTAAAAACCTGTTACGCGAACTTCTGACAAATTATGGACCTATCTTTGAAGTATGGTTTGATGGAGCAGGGACAAAGGGGCATGTATATGATTGGGATGGGTATTACCAACTTATCAGAGAACTGCAACCCAATGCTTTAATTGCTATTTGTGGTCCAGATATTCGATGGGTCGGGAACGAGGACGGTCTGGCACCAGAAACACTCTGGAATGTCCAGGAAAGAGATGGTAAAAAAGTCTGGTGGCCCGCCGAATGCGATGTTCCTATCCGCAAAGGACAATGGTTTTACCATACAGACGGCGAAAAAAAATTGCTTTCTTTGAATCAATTGTTAAAAATTTATTATCATTCAGTAGGAAGAGGTGCAGTTTTACTGCTAAATGTTTCCCCTGACCGTTCAGGACACTTACCACAATCTGATGTAAATCGGTTGTTAGAATGGCACTCTGTATTGGAAGAGACATTCGAAACAAATCTTGCAAAACAAGCAGGATGGAGTGCCAGTAATATTCGAGGTAATGCTCGTGAGTTTTCTCCTGAAATGTGTTCAGATGAAAACGATGGAAAATATTGGGCAACTGACGATACCTTTTCCACAGGATATATAACATTGAAATTCACTTCACCCATAGTATTTGACCGAGTCGTTATCAAAGAACAGATTGCTCTGGGACAAAGGGTTGAAGAACATACTATTTGGATAAAGGATAAAACTGATTGGAAGAAAGTAAGTTCAGGCACAACAATTGGGTATAAACGGATTCATTATATCCCTGAACAAAAGACAGACGAAATAAAAATAGAAATTAATAAAGCACTTGCTTGTCCAACACTGGATTTCGTTGGTATATACTGTTCATCACCCAGAGATTTAAAAGTCTCTAAATAGAAGAAATAAACAGTATAAACATTTATAAGAAATGAACTAAAATTAATGGTGCAGATAAATGATATTACCTCAAATAGTAAAAAAGATTATACAGGGAGAGAGTCTTACTCTTGAAGATTCTGACTATGCCCTGTCTGAAATTATGGAAGGGACTGCTTCCGAAATTCTTACAACTTCATTCCTTTCAGCACTTGCATTTCGTCCTTTGCAAGGTGAAGAATTGGCAGGGCTTGCAATGGCTATGCGTAGGTTTGCTTTACCTCTGCCAGTAGAAAAGCATCCCATTATTGATACTTGCGGAACAGGTGGAGATAGGAAGGGGACTTTTAACATTTCAACGACAACTGCAATTGTATGTGCAGGTGCAGGTATCTATGTCGCAAAACATGGAAACCGAAGTGCAACTAGTTCTTGTGGTAGCGCTGATGTGCTTGAATATTTAGGTGCCGTTATTGATTTACCACCTGATAAAGTTTCAGCATGTATCCATGAAATTGGAATAGGTTTCCTATTTGCTCGAAAGTTTCACCCTGCAATGGAAAATGTGGCAAAGATTCGTTCCGAATTACCTTTCCCAACTGTGTTCAATTTATTGGGACCCTTATCCAATCCCGCGTTTTTAGATGGACAAATTATCGGTGTCTTTTCAAAAGAGTCATTAGAACCTGTTGCAAAAGCCTTACAACGATTGGGGATTAAAAAAGGTTTTGTTGTCTGGGGCAAGGATGGAATTGATGAAATAAGCCCTTCCGGTGAAACGGAAATTTACGAGGTTTCGCCAGATAGTATCACGCATTATCAAATTTCTCCGGAAGACTATGGATTGGAAAGACATCTTATTGAAGAAATTAAAGGAGGAAGTATTAAAAAAAATGCAGAGATTCTTCGAAATGTGTTATCCGGGGAAAAGTCGCCGTATAGAGATGCGGTTTTATTAAATTCTGTTTTTGCGATTATTGTTAGCGGGATAACTTCCGATTGGAGGGAAGCAATAGAACTTGCTGAAGAGGCTATTGATTCTGGAAATGCGATTCGAAAGTTAGAAGAACTTATTTTGTATTCTCGCAATTTGGCAAAATAGCCATTTAATTGTTATATTTTATGCTATGATTGTTTTGTTAAGAGAAATTCAATAAAAGCAAGGATAACAATGAGTAGTAAAGTCTATGATGTTGCAATTATTGGTGCAGGGTGTTGTGGTGCGTCCATTGCCCGTAGATTATCTAATTATGAAGTTTCGGTAGCCCTATTAGAAAGATATGTTGATGTTGGATTCGGTGTGTCAAAAGCCAATTCAGGTATCATTCATGCAGGGTTTCATCATCCTATAACCTCTCTTAAATCAAGATTGGAAATTCGCGGAAATTTCATGTTTGACCAGTTACATTATGAATTGGGATTCCCCTTTAAAAGAGTAGGTGTTATTGTAGCGGCTTTTAGTGTAGAAGAGATGAAAACGATTGAACATCTATACGCTCAGGGGGTAGCCAATGGCGTTCCGCGTATGGAAATATGTGGCAGAGAAAGAATCCTCGCATTGGAGCCACAATTGAATCCTGATGTAATTGGGGGACTGTTTGCACCTACTGGCGGGATTATTGAACCATATCGTTATGTTTTCTCAATGGTTGAATCTGCACAGAAGAACGGGGTAGAGGTTAAAACGCAGTTTACTGTTGAACAGGGGATACACGAAAAGGATTATTGGATTATAAAATCGAAAGAAGGGGATACAATTAAAGCAAGATATGTAGTAAATTCTTCTGGCTTATTTGCAGATGAAGTGTCCAGAAACTTTGGTGCAGAATTATTCGAAATTATTCCGCGAAAGGGAGAAGAATTTTTATTACAACGCAATGCCCGAGGTCTACCCAATCATGTGATTTTCCCTGTGCCGAGTGCACATACAAAAGGGATATTGGTAATACCCACGGTTGAAGGGACATTAATGGTAGGACCCACTGCAATAGAGACAGAGGACAAAGATGATTTAGAAACAACAGCACAAAATTTAGAGACTGTGTTTATGCAAGCGACCTACATGGTGCCCGCTATTTCCCGTAGAGAAATTATTACCTCTTTTGCAGGGTTAAGGCCAACAATGGAAGGAAATGATTTCTATATTGAACCTTCAAAATTACAGCCTAACTTTATTCAGGTTGCAGGAATTCAATCACCCGGCTTAACTGCTTCACCTGCTATTGGCGAGTATGTTAAGGATATATTAAAGCAAGAAGGGTTAAGGTTGGTTGAGAAAACAAATTTTGACCCACTCTTACCTCATTCTATTAAAGTCCGTGATTTAAGTTTTGAACAATTAGAGCAACTCGTAGAAAAAGAACCGAAATATGGACATATCGTATGTCGCTGTGAAAATGTTTCTGAATCAGAGATTATTGAGGCTATTTCAAAAGGGCATACAACTTTAGATGGAATTAAATTTTATACCCGTGCTGGTATGGGTCGTTGTCAGGGAGCCTTCTGCACTTATAAAGTCTTGAAAATTATTTCAAGAGAGACAGGTATTCCGATAGAAAAAATTACAAAACGGGGGAATAATAGTTGGGTTATTTACCAGCGACTTCAAGAATTTGCAAAAGAACAGAGGCAATGTCAGGAGTAATACATGAAAGAGCGGAATTATGATGTTTTAGTAATAGGTGCTGGTGCAGCGGGCATGGCTTCTGCTTTGAAAACCTCAAAGCAAGGATTAAAAACAGCCATCGTTGACCGTGAACCATATTTAGGAGGGATTCTTCCCCAGTGTATTCATAATGGATTTGGTGTGCACCTATTTAAAGAGGAACTTACAGGACCAGAATTTGCAGAACGATTTATTCAAAATGTCGTTAAGTCGGATATAGATATTTTTCTGAACACCACAGTGACAAACATGGCTGTCCATCAGCCTATAAAACAAGCAAATTTGTGCAGTAGTCAGCATGGAGTTTTTCAAATTAATGCAAAAGCCATTGTCCTTGCTATGGGATGTCGTGAAAGGAATAGAGGAAATTTAGGAATCCCTGGAACAAGACCTTCAGGAATTTTTACAGCAGGATTAGCACAAAGATTTATAAATATTGATGGCTATTTGCCAGGCAGACGAGTAGTTATCGTAGGTTCAGGTGATATTGGTTTAATTATGGCACGACGACTGACCTGGACTGGTGCTCAGGTTCTTGCTGTTGTGGAAATTCTCCCTTATCCCTCAGGTTTAACACGGAATATTGTCCAGTGCTTAAATGATTATGGAATTCCATTATTTTTAAGCCATGTTGTTTCAAAGATTGAAGGGAAAGACAGAGTAGAAGCCGTGAATATTACACCTTTAGAAAGTGGTGCGCCTAATTATTCAAAAACATTTAAACTTGAATGTGATACCTTGCTCTTTTCTGTGGGTCTTATTCCTGAAAATGAATTAACACAATCCGCAGGTATAAAAATAAATCCTGAAACAGGTGGACCGTTGGTGGACACACGATTAATGACCTCAGCCGAAGGAGTATTCGCATGTGGAAATGTGCTACATGTTCACGACCTTGTAGATTGGGTATCTGATGAGGCTCAACGCTGTGGATTTGAATTAGTAAACTATCTGGAAGGAAAAACAAAAGAAATTAAGCAAGGAAGAGTTATTGCAGGTGCCAACTTGAAATATGTCCTTCCCAATAGGTATCGCATTAGTGAAAAAAACCGTTTTTCTATGCGTTCTTTAATCGTTCAAGATAAGGCAACTCTGCTTGTCCGTCAGGGTGAAAAAGTAATACGAAAATTTACTCTGAGAAATATAAAACCTGCTGAAATGTTTCATGTGGAGTTAAAGCCAGAGGATTTGAAGGAGTTGGTTGTCAATGGAGAATTATTACCAATAGAATTTTCATTAAATTGATAAGAGAAGAGATTAATATGGAAAAAGAAATTATTTGTTTAAGTTGTCCTAATGGTTGTCATATACTTGTGCAGGAGAAGGAACCTGGTAAGTATCAATTTCAAGGAGCGAAATGTGAGCGTGGCGATGTTTACGCTTATGAAGAGATTACAGAACCAAAACGAGTTGTTACCGCAGTTGTTCCCACAAGTTCAGATGATATGCCATATATCCCGATAAAAACGGATAAACCTATCCCCAAAAAATTTATCAAACCATTACTGGAAAAATTGTATGAACTAAAAGTCCCTCTCCCAACAAAATGTGGGCAAATTCTAATTTTTGATTTTGAAGGCACAGGCGTTAATGTTGTAATTACCCGGACTTTTCCCCTTGAGATTCAACATTAGGTTTTATTTTATATTCTTTGAGAACTTTTTCAATCTCTTCTTCAGTAATAGGATTCTCAAATTTTTTTATAAGTTTTCCATTTGAATTATAAATCAAGGTAGTAGGTAAAGCACCGCTAATTTCTGTTTTAAGAACTTTTTCTAAATCAGTAGGTGTCCCATCTTCAAGCAAATATACAGGACAAGGGAGAGGATTCTTCTTTAAAAATGGCTTCAACTTTTTCTCCTCTGCTTCCTTACCTTCAATATTCAGGAGATACAGATGGACTTGTTCCTCAGGGTATCTTTTATATATATTTCCAAAAGAGGGAAGTTCTGCAACACATGGACTACACCATGTAGCCCATAGATTTATAATAATGATGCCCTGCTTGTGACTTAAAAATAATGCTTCAATCTCATCTAATTTTATATTCTTAATAATAGAACCTTCCTTTTTCTGCTTTTGTTCGTTATCTACGGCATTTGAAAAAAAAGAAATCAAACAAAAAACAGTAACCACTATCATTATTATAAAGATGTTTTTCTTCATGTTTATAGATGATGTTTCGAATAAGAACTTAAACTAATTTTTAGACACTCTCTTTATAGAGCAGCCCCAAGCCTTTGTTTCTGTTTTCTCAATGGCTTTTCCTCCCAATAATGATTCAATAGCATTTTCAGTATATTTCTCTGTAGGCTTACCATCTGGACTTTTACGGTCATCAAAAGCACCGTGATATGCTATTTTCCCCTCTTTATCAATTATAAAAATCTCTGGCGTCACTTTAGCACCTACGAGGTCTGCATACTTATTCTCTATATCCTTCAATATTGGGTATACCTTTTTTATTTGAAGAGCATATTTTTTAATATCTTCGGGTTGAGTCTGGAAATGAGAATCTATCCCAAGAAAAACTACACCCTGAGAACTATACTTTTCATGAAGTTTTATCAAATCAGGGTCTGCACCTCTTGAATAAGGGCATTCTTTTGAGCAAAACTCAATTACGACAATTTTCCCTTTGTATTGTGACAAGGTATGCTCATTTCCATCACAATCCTTTAACTTAAAATCAGGCATGGCTTCGCCGATACTTAAAGCAGTCCCACGACATGATAATCCTAAAATTACACAAAAAATCAGAGATAAAAAAGTTATTGCCCAGTCTTTGTTTTTAAGATTTTCAAAAGCGAATCTCTTTCTCATGGCTAAATCTCCTTATCTTAATTGTATTAATTCTATTTTATCAAAATAATATTATAATGTCTAATTTTTTTAGGAACAATTTTTTGGAAAGTCATCGTTTATATGTTGTATAATGTTAAAGTAAAAGAAAAAGTTAATTTTTTTGTTTTTTTGAGATTGTGATATAATCTTCAAAATAAGTGTGCTTGACTGGGCCCTGTCTGATTAAGGATGACTTCTTTGGATATGCTAAAAATAAGAATAATGAATGTGTCAGATAAGGGCTATGAGATTAACGAAACTATTAAAGTTTCCGATATCCAACCCGTTGATGTAGAATCTCTCCCTATTGAATTTATTCAGGTAGATGGAGTAATGAAGAAGATAGGGAAAAATTTTCTATTTCGAGGAAAAATTAGCGGATATTTTACTCATGTATGCGACCGTTGTCTTGATGACATGCGATACGAATTGGATAGAGAAATTTTATGGCTTTTTGAGCGTGGACTTTGTGATATGTATTTGAATGTGATTGTAGATGACAATCGAGATGATGGTAAATCCAAAAAAACAAAAGAGGAATTTGATGAATTAGCAGGAAAAAGAACATTTCAAGGAGAAGAAATTGACCTGACTCCCTATATCTGGGAAGAGTTAGTATTGGATATGCCTTATAAATTTTTGTGTAGAAAAGATTGTGCTGGTTTATGTCCAAAATGTGGTGCAAACTTAAATCATATTTCTTGTTCTTGCAATGTTGATAAAGAAAATGAACCAATACATCTTGAAAATACAAAATTATCTGAATTACTTCAAGGAATAAACCTTAACATAGAGGAGAAATAAAGTGCCTGTCCCAAAACGAAGAACTGGCAAAGCCAAAAAAAACATGAGAAGGTCACATCATGCAATTGGAAAACCAAATCTGGTAGAATGTCCCCATTGCAGTGAGAAGATTCTTCCGCATCGGGTTTGTCCGAAGTGTGGATATTATAAAAACCGTTTAGTATTGAACCTTGAAGAAGAATAAATCGAAACTATAAGTGGAGAAAAAACATGCGCATCGCTCTGGATGCGATGGGTTCGGATAATGCTCCTGTCGTAGAAGTGCAAGGAGCTGTGAATGCGAGTTTGGACCGCAATTTTGATATTGTCCTTGTCGGAAACAGGGAGGCATTAAAAAAGGAATTAGATAAGCATCCGAAGAAAGGGAATATTGAGATTGTCCATACCCAAGAATTTGTGTCTATGCATGACCAGCCCGTGCTTGCCTTGAGACAAAAGAAAGATAGTAGTCTTTTAGTAGCATTGAGAATGTTAAAAAGGGGGGAAGTAGATGCGGTAGTAAGTGCAGGCAACACGGGAGCAGTTATGGTAGGCTCTCGCATAGTGCTCGGAGTTATCCAAGGCATATCCCGTCCTGCATTAGCCCAGGCATTACCTACAAAAGGGGGAAAGGTGGTGTTATTGGATTTGGGAGCAAATGTAGATTGTCAGGTAAGACATCTATGCGATTTTGCTTTTATGGGAATAGCATATTCTCACTATGCACTTGGCGTCGAGAATCCTCGCCTTGGCTTAATTAATATTGGTGAAGAAATGGCCAAAGGAAGTAGTGTATTAAAACAGACATTCCAGATATTAAGTAAAATTGAGGGCATTAATTTTGTAGGCAATGTTGAGCCTGATGGTGTTTTTGGAGGGGAAGCAGATGTTGTTGTATGTGATGGTTTTGTCGGAAACACAATCTTGAAAACTGCCGAATCAGTTGCGAGATTTGTAGGCGACTTTATGAAAGAACAACTTTTAAGGACTTCTATGAACAGATTAGGTGCAGTTCTTGCCAGAAGTGCACTTCAAAAGTTGAAAGAAACGGTTAATCCCAACGAATATCCGGGAGCACCTCTTTTGGGGGTTCAGGGTGTAGTTATAGCCTTACATGGTGCGTCCTTACCATTAGGAATTGCAAACGGGATTCGTGGTGCCGTTAAAGGAGTAGAATCAAATTTGGTAGGGCGTATAGGCGAAAATATTAGACGGTTCGCATGTAGGGAAATAGCCAATCCAGAAGAAACAAAAAATCAAGAAAATATACAAAATAATTTGAGTGAAAATAAAAGAGAAGAATTAGATGCAATCTAATTAAAATTAGGAGTATTTAGATGGAACACGAGACAGCAACAAAGATATTAGAATGTGAATGTGGTGCAAGAATCGTTCCCAAAATAGAAGGGAATGAAATGAGGGGAACATGCCCCGTCTGCGGTAAAATTTTATCTGTTAGATTAGAACATCCTCCAATAGACCATATCTCTGCAAAGGACTCTCCACCTCCACACGAGCAAAATCCAAAAATTGTGGCAAGACTTCCACTTCCTGATGATGGTTTAGAACCTTCTGGCAAGAGTTACTTGTCATTCTCCTCAGATATAAAAGTTCGTTCACGAGAAGCATCTGCGTTAGTAAGTCGTGGCAAACTTATTGAAGCTATAGCACTATATCGTTGGATTTGCGAAGAGAATCCTGAACACAGGGATGCCTACTATGGATTAGGATTTTGTTATTATAAGTTAGGAGATTTGAATCGTAGCCGTTGGATGTTAGAAAAGGCAGTAGAATTAGGACATCCTACGGCAATAAAACTATTATCAAAAGTAGAACAAAAAATAGAAGAAGAAAAGAAGAACAAAAAAGAAGAAGTAGTAAAAACCAAAGAAATACATACAAAAGAACTTGGGGATTTTACTCTGGATGACCCTGAATGAAAAAACATCCGATTTTAAACCATTATTAGATTATTTTCTGGAACTTGCCATATTCGAATTGGGGCTATCAGAAAATACATTAAATACATATAGACGAAATTTAAATTCTTTCCTAATCTTCTTAACTGATAAAGAGATAAACGATATATCTAAAGTTACTTCATCTCTGATATTAGAATATCTTATAGATTTACAAAAGAAAGGATTGTCATCTCGCTCATTAGCACAATATCTCAGTGCATTAAGGGGTTTTTATCGGTTTCTATGTAATGAGCAAATAATTGAAGTAAATCCTATTGAAGGGGTTGATACGCCACGCTTATCTCGAAAACTACCTCATTTCTTAACAGAAGGAGAGATAGAAAAAATTTTCAAGGTTGCTGAAACCGCTACAAAAAATAAAGAAAGAGACCTTGCAATATTAGAACTTTTCTATTCTTGCGGTTTGCGAGTAAGTGAACTTACCCATATTACCATCAATGACCTTTATTTAAAGGAAGGGATTTTAAAAGTGCGAGGTAAAGGGGATAAGGTTCGTCTTGTTCCTCTTGGAAGTAAAGCCATTGAAAGGCTTCTGGACTGGCTTCGAGTAAGAGAATCAGGAAAGGTGAAATCAATAGCAATCTATTTAACAGGTTCCGGGAAATCCATGAGTAGGGTAACTGTTTGGCGGGTAATTAAACATTATGCAATGTTAGCAGGCTTGACAAATAGAATTACACCTCATACTTTGCGGCATACTTTTGCAACCCATCTGTTGAATAGAGGCGCTGATTTAAGAGTTGTGCAGGAACTCCTGGGACATTCAAATATATCTACAACCCAGATATATACACATGTAAGCGTAGAACGAATTACACAGGCACATAAGAACGCTCATCCTCGCGCATAAATAATTATATTAACAACTTAATTGTAGAAAGGGGAAAGTTATGGTATCTCGTAGAGCAGTGCTTCGTTTTTTTATCTTTGCTTTCTTTGGTTTAGTTATGGAGGTTCTTTTTACAGGGATAAGCAGTTTAATATCTCATGGTAATATTAGTATGCGAGGGCATTCCTCGCCATGGATGATGCTGGATTATGGATTGTTGGGTATTGTTACGCCGTGGTTGAGAAATCCATTAAGAGCAAAAGGTGTGCCTCTACTTCTGCGTGCAGTTGTATATATGATAGGTATATTTTTTGTTGAGTATGTATCAGGTATTTTGTTCCATAAAGTTTTAGGCTTGGAAATCTGGGATTATTCAAATCTGCCTCTTAATCTACATGGGCAAATCACGCTCCTTTATCTGCCTTTCTGGTATGCTCTCGGTCTTGGATTAGAAAAACTATATGAGTGGATAGATAAATCAGCATGGGCTATTTTAACGAAGTCACCAGTAGGATATGAACCTGAATGAACTACTTTTGTTTTGAAAACTTTTCGAGAACAATATAATCTTGTTCTTTTTTAGTTGCTATAGGTATGGTAGCAGATATATTAACTTGTGCACACCAGAGAATATCATCAGATAGACCAACTTTTCTAAGTTTCTCTGCATGCGGTGCTGTTTCAAATAATTTTTCAATGCCGTCATCTTCAATTCTTTTCTCCCAGTATTCATATTCCTCTTTTCCATGACAGATATTGATATTTAATAAACTTATAATATAACTTGCAGTAGTCCAATCTTCCTGTGCAGGAAAATTATAATCGTCATATAAACCTGCAGGAACAATAACGAAATCTTTATTCTGTTTTTTTAAGAACTGGCATACCGCATTAGCATTGATTGTAGTTGCCATAATCATAAATGGAATTGTTTCACTATAGCCTTCAAAAAGTAGTCGTGCGCCTGTTGTAGTTGTAAAGATAACCTCTCTACCTCTGGCATATTTTGTTTCTCGTGGACTGTTTCCATAATCAAAACCAGCAGGAGGCAATCCATGCCGCTCACCAAACAACATGGCGTCTGGAAATAATGTTTTTAATTGAAGTGCTTTATCTACCTCATCTACGACAAGAATTCGAATTGCTCCAAAATGAAGTAACATAGTAGCAGTAGCACTTGCCCTTAAAGCATCAACGATAACAATCCCTAAATTATTTTCTTTTCCAAAGGCACTGCCTCTTTTCCCTTGTATTAAATGTGCAAGCATATTAAAATCCTTTTAACAATTTTTTATTGGAATATTTAAGAATAAAAACCTATTTTTTTTAATTTTTTAGGGGAGACCTATTTTTCAATTTGATTTTTATGTTTAAATTGTATATCTTACATAGTATTATAGCAATTAAAAAGTTGGTTCCTAGTGAGCATTGCCCGTCGTAGTGCTTAATGAACCGACAAAAACAATGGGGAGTAACCCACTGGAGAAATAATTATGCCGTTTAAAAAAGCAAAAGAAACAGATAAGCCCATGACTAAGGCGCAAATTATTCAAGCGCTCTCAGAAGAAACTGGACTAACGAAGAAGAACATTAATGAAGTCCTTCAAAAGTTAGTAGAACTGGCTTATTCACAAGCACCAGCCAGTTTTGTCATTCCCGGTTTAGGCAAGCTTGTTGTTGCTCAACGGAAAGCCCGCATTCAAATCAATCCGCAGACCAAAGAAAAAATGAAGGTCCCTGCAAAGAAAGTTCTAAAGTTCCGAATTGCAAAAGCGGCGAAAGACGCAGTCCTAGTACCAAAGAAGTAAAATTTCAAGGACACGAATTTAGTTTCTGTTTTATACTGCAGTCTAAACAAGGCTGCAGTATTTTTTTATAAGGAATAAAATTGAAAATAATATGGTATAATCTTTAAAGAATGTTATTTGGTAATAGTCGCTTTTTTAATGAATAAAATAAAGGATATATTATTAGTATGATGAGTTGTAAGGTAAAACATCTTTTTTTATTTCTTACAATATTCTTTATTGCCATCCAGTTAAATAGTGCTGCTGTGCTTGTAAAAACAGAACAAAAGCCGAGTGGACTAGAAATTGAAATTAATTTGTCTACTTTCACAGACATAAAAAAAGAAGTTATTGACTCACATATTTTCAATCGTCTAATAATTCCAGAGACTGGGGTAATGGGTTTAATGGGTGAACCTGAACTACCTGTCTGGAGAAGATATATAGAAGTCCCTTTAAATACTCAATCGGTTTCAATCGAATATGAATTATTGAATGCAACTGAAGAAATAAAATTAGAATACCCTGTTTATCCTGTTCAACCTCCATGGGAAAAGATTCAAGGAAAAGAGAAGCCTGAATTCACTATGGACAAAACTGCTTACCAGTCAGGAAAGAAATTTGGAGAAAAGGTAGTTGAGATAGAGCCTTTTGGCGTTGTTCGGAATAAACGACTATATCAGTTAAGTTATTTTCCTGTATGTTATGACCCTACAAATTCCAAAATATATATAACAGGCAAAATTTTGGTGCATGTATATTGGCAGATTGAAAAATCTAATAGTTATCGAGATAAAAAATACAGTTCTAAATATATTGATGATTTATGGAAACCATATATTTTAAATGATTTGTCTGCTCTGGATAAGTCAAAAATTGCAAACTATAACATTCCGACAGGGATGCTTGTCATTGTAGGTTCTCCTTTCATTGGCAATAGCAAATTGAACGAATGGATTGAGTGGAAGACACAAAGAGGATTTGTGGTTACTACTGTAAGCGTTGCAGATATTGGGTTAAGCACAGTTTCAATAAAACAATATATCAAACAAGCATACTTAAACTGGGAAATACCGCCATCATTCGTAGTTCTTGTGGGAGATTTAAATACTCTCCCTGCATTTCAAGGGACTGCTTATAATAATCCGATAACAGACTTGTATTATTCTACGGTGGATGGTGATGAGTATTATACTCCTGATTTATGGGTTGGTAGAATTAGCATTACTGACTCAACAAACTTAAACAATTCATTAAACAAAATTCTTAAATATGAAAAGGCACAATGGACACTAACTGAACCTTGGTATATCAAGGCTTCATTTCTATCAAGCACTGATAAATATTCAGTGACAGAGGGTAGTCATAATTATGTCATTTCTAATTATTTTGAACCTGCTGGATTTAATTCTCAAAAACTGTATACTGTGACTTATAGTGCAACTACTTCCGATGTGATTAATGCAATTAATGAGGGTAGAGGGTGGATAGTCTATTCTGGACATGGTAGTGATTCGAGTTGGGCTGATGGACCACCTTTATCTCAAACTCAGGTTTCTAATTTAACAAATACTGTTTATCCGTGGGTTCTAAGTTTTGCATGCGAAACAGGACAATATGGGAGACCCGAATGCTTTGGTGAAACATGGCAGAGGGCTTTATCGGGCGGAGTAGGTTTTTTAGGAAGTTCTGTAACTTCATATTGGGACCAGGACGATATATTAGAAAAAAGGATTATGGAGAGTTTCTTTGCTTCAAATAAAACATGGACCGCGGGGATGATTCTTGAAGGAAAATTAAAATTTTTTAACTATTATGGTAATGGTGATACTACAAAAAGATATTTTGAAATGTATAATCTTTTAGGTGACCCTTCAACTGAAATCTGGGCAGGATTGCTTCAGAATCCGACAATTACTCATGGAATAAGTGTAAGCCCTGATGGATTACCTTTCCCTATTTATATAGAGTGGGAAAATGCAAGTATCTCTATTTCGAGTTCAACCACTTTGTTGGGTGCTTCTCTGTCATGGACAGGAAATAATATTATAAATGTTAATCCACCAGGGGTAGTTTCCACAGTCAAACTTACTGTAACGGGAAATCCTATATTCCCATATCAGGTTGATTTGCCTGTTATTGCTAATTCCACTGGAAATATACTCTGGGATAAAACCCTTTATAATGGTTCCTCTTTGGCTACTCTCACATTGACTGATTCTGATTTGTCAGGTCAGGGCGTTATTCTTGTTCCTGTTCATTCAAGCAGTGGAGACCAGGAACAAGTATCTTTGACTGAAACTGAAATTTTGGGTTTATTTAGAGGAACTATACAACTAACGACTTCTGTTACAGGAAATAATGATGGACTGCTCTCTGTAGTTCATAATGAAACAATAACCGCAGAATATTATGATGAATATACAGAGTCAGGAAACTCTCAAACAATTATTACTGAGGCTACTACTGACATTTATCCGCCACAATTAGTTCAGTTATCTGTTGTTCCTGCAATACTAAGTGTAAATGTCCAATTAACCTGTGATGAAAATAGTCTTGTTCGTTTTGAGTATGGACAGGAATGTGCTATCCCATTCCCAGAGAATGAGACATCTCTTACGATGAACACAAATCATGCATTCTCAATTACCGATTTAAGTCAAGACACAGAATATGCCTATAGAATTGTTCTTACTGACCTTGCTGGAAATGAGTATACAAGCGATTGCATGCTTTTCAGGACATTAATTCAGCCTGATTATTTTACATATCATTATACCTCTAATCTCGTAGATACAGTTCCCTTGTCAAATTACCGGATTCTATTCACACCAGAAGATTCCCCAGATTACTATTCTGCATGTATAGAACCTGCAAGTGCGTTTCCACGAGATACGGAATTCTCAACACCCATCTCAATTTCTGATGATGATTATTTTCAAATTGATTTTCCATTAGGGGTTCGTATTTATTTTTATGGGACTGCCTATTCTCAATGCTATGTTGGAAGCAATGGTTATATCACCTTTACCGAAGGAGATGATGACTATTCTGAATCAACAGCAGACCATTTTGACCTCCCAAGAATATCTTTATTCTTTGATGATTTGAATCCAGAAAAAGGTGGTTCGTTAACTTATACATTTGATTGGAATGCCCTTGTTATTACTTATTCTCAAATTCCAAAATATGGGTCAGGAGAGGTTAATGCACAAGCAGAGTTATTCTACGATGGTCGAATTGCTATTACATGGCTCAATTGTTTGTCTTCAAGTTTTATAGCAGGACTATCAAGAGGCACAGGCACTCCTGAACAATTTGAGTCGTCTGATTTTTTGAATTATGATGTATGTGAAACAATTGAAGGTTCACCAGAAGGTGTCTATGAAGGAGAGTATATTTTTTATCACAGTTCTGATTTAAACCATGATGGAAGAATTAGTCTTACAGAGATTTTGAGAATCGTTCAACTATATAATTCACTTGCTTATTATTGTGATATAACACATAATAGTGAAGATGGGTATTTGCCCGGAATAGGTGAGGACCATGAATGTTCGCCACATTCCAGCGATTATAATCCACAAGATTGGACAATTTCTTTAAGGGAATTATTACGAACAATTCAAATATTTAATATGGGTGGCTATTATCCCTGTCCGGGAGAAAGTGAAGATGATTTCTGCTTTTACAACTAAACAGTAGATATGAATAATACATCAAAATTAAACAGTCAATAATATTTTATGTTAAATAAACAAAAAATTTTTTATACACGCGAAATTTCTGTTCTGTCTTTTAATGAGCGTGTTTTACAAGAAGCGGAAGACACGCGAAATCCTCTTTTAGAACGGTTAAGGTTTTTAGGTATTTTCTCATCAAATATGGACGAATTCTTTAAGGTCCGCGTGGCAAGTGTTCAGAGACGGCTGGAACTAGGCGAACAAAAGATGGCTTATTTGTTAGAGGTAATTGGTGATTTTTCACGCGAGTTAGATGAAAGATTTCGTCAGGCTTATGAAACCATTACAAAAGAATTAGAGAATCATGGAATACGAATATTAGCAAAGGAAGAGTTATACGAATTATCACCTGCAGAATCCCAGTGGTTATCCGAATATTTTAAGGAGAATGTCCTGCATACACTTGTTCCTGTAATACTACAAGACAAAATCCCTTTACCACCTTTAATTGATGGTGCGTTATATTTTGCAATTCAAATGGACATGCAGGATAAAAAACAATATGCTATACTTGAAATCCCTTCTTCACTTCCACGCTTTGTCGAACTTCCAAGTGGAAACATTGTGTATATAGATGATGTGGTTCGCCTTTTTTTGGTAGATGTTTTGTATATTTTTCCTTTTGAGGATATTGAGGCTTATGAGTTCAAAATATCAAGAGATGCGGAATTAGATATTGATAATGATTTTTCTGAGGGCTATATCCGTAAAATGAGGAAACTCCTAGAACAACGGAAAGGAGGGCGACCCACTCGTTTCCATTATGACGAAGAAATGCCAAAAAAACTATGTAAAAAATTACTTAAAGATTTGAAAATTACGGAAGAGGACACTGTAATTGCAGGAGGGCGTTATCATAATATGAAAGATTTGATAAATTTTCCTACAAAGCGGCATGATTTACTTTTCGAACCTCTACCTCCTGTTGAACATCCTTTATTAATGGTTTCTCGGACCCCCATACTAAACATTATTGATAAGCAAGATGTTCTGCTTACATATCCATATCAATCTTTTGATTATGTTCAGCGATTAATTCGAGAATCGGCTATTGACCCAGAAGTTGAAGAAATCAAAATTAATATCTATCGTGTAGCGAACCAATCAAAGATTGTTAATGCGTTAATCAATGCAGCAAGAAACGGGAAAAAGGTATTTGCATCCATAGAACTTCAAGCGAGATTTGATGAGCAGCAAAATATCCAGATTGCAGAGCGATTGTCAGAGGCAGGAGTTCGAGTAACTTATGGCGTTCCACCAATGAAAGTTCATGCAAAAATTTTACTTATTAAAAGGAAGAATAAAAGTTTTGTCGGATTGTCTACGGGAAACTTTAATGAAAAAACGGCACAACAATATGTTGATAGTATTTTACTTACATCCAACCCACAAATTACCGATGAAGCAGAAGACGCCTTCAAATTGTTAGACCGAAGTTCCGGCTTACCTCCTTTAACTACCCCTGCTTTTGAATACTTATGGATTTCTCCTTTTTCACTTCGTAAATCTTTGAATAAACTTATTAATCGTGAAGGAGATAAAGGTGTAGAAGGCTATATCTTTTTAAAAGTAAACCATCTTACGGACGCAAAAATAATAAAAAAACTTAAAGAGGCTGCAGATGCAGGTGTCCAAATTGATTTGGTCGTTCGCACTACTTATGCGATGAGCCCACATCCAAATATAAATGCTATTTCTATCCTTGACAGATTTTTAGAGCACCAGAGGGTTTACATCTTTGGTAAAGGCATTCAATCCAATATTTACCTTGCTTCCGCAGATTTAATGGAAAGGAACCTTGATTATCGAATTGAATGCGCATTTCCTATCCTTGCACCTGAATTAAAACAGCAAGTTTTGGATATGATGTCATTTCAAATCCAAGATAATGTTAAGGCAAGGATATTAGATGAACGGCAGACAAACCGTTATGTCGAGCATGGGAAAGGCACAATACGCACTCAATACATTACATATAAATATTTCGACCAATACTATAAGAACTCTATTCCACAACAATAATATAGTTTGTCTCTTAACCCAATTCTGCAAATAACTTCCTATATCTACATATTGTTGTCTCATTCGGTATCGAATCTGTGGTCGGTGGAAGGCATTGAATATAAATCCCATATCTTCTATAAAAACTCTGTAACATATAATCTACCGTAAAATGGTTCTCTTAACGATTCTTCTCTTAACAGCAAATAATCTATTATGTTTCTCCTCGTTACCTCCGAAATGTCCATAACTTTACTCCATGTAAAGCAAAATATTTATAAATATATTCAGTTTATATTTTAAGATAAACAAATTTTAAAGACAAGGTTGAAAGATTCTTAAAAGATTTTATGTTCGGTAGTCTGTAATTAAATCCTTTCTCTTATATCCAAGGCAGAGTTCTTGGATAGGACATTTGCCACATTTTGGTTCATCATGATTGAGACAATATTCGGTTCCAATATACATTAGTCCATCATCTAAATCACCAACCCTGTAATCTGTACCAAGTAACAAGACATTTGGAATATGCTGAATCTCAACCTTTCTAGGTCTTTGCCTCCTTATTTTTAAGTGTTCGACACAAATGGATTCATAAAAGTTCATAAAATCATTCAAGTCTGAAAACCTGCTAGATTTCTTACCCCTTATATTTGTTACCCGTATATAATGTTTGCCTCCTTTTCCCATGTTTTTCTGAATAACATTCCATTTTTCATACTCGGATAATTCAGCAAAATCTAATAGAAACCCTGTTCGGAATAGAACGCGTCCAGCATTACTATCAAGCGGCAATTCATAAGAAAAACCCCCAAATGGAATATCTTTTCTTTTTGCCAAATCAAAAGTATGTATATACCATTTAGCAAGAAGGTGTCCTGCTTTATCTCCAATGGCTTTTCCCAAACCATATCTACTGTTATCTTTTATTTGTTGGCTCATAAGTTCTGCCGAAGGCCAGCTCTCAATATAATTAACAAGTGGTTCAGATGATTCTTTTTGATTTTTTTGCAAATCCTTTTCTAATAAAAGAGGAACACACAAAGGAACTCCCCAACGATAAACAGCGTAACCTAATACTTGATTGGTTCTATCTGTAAATATATTATATTTGTTAGGTTTAGATTTGTTCTCATTTGCCCAAATATCTGCACGGATTTTTTTCACTCCCTCGTGCTTTTCTAAAATTTCATCAATAGAAATACCCAATTCTTCAAAGAAATCCAGAGGTTTATGAAATATGCGTATTTCTTTCTCATACAGAGCATTGATGACATTTCTAAAAAGTAACCTTACCCCTTCAATATCCGGTCCCTGGTCAAGCACTACATTGACGAGCAAATATCTGGTGAGTATTTCTCTTCTTGTCCATAAACCATCATTTTCATTAAGATTGTCTTTTATTAACTGTCCATCTTTATCAAAATAATATCTGAATGGAAATATCTCTTGAATGGGAAGTTTTAAAGAGTGTTGCCTCCCAATTTCTGCTATTCTCTTTATTAAATTTTTATTTTTGTCTATCATTTGTTGGGTAACCATCTGCTTCCTCCTTAAAAACAAACTCAAAGGAACTCTGCTGAGAAGGTTCAAGGATATATTTTTTACTTTTTCTTCTTCCCAGCGATTTTACCCTTTTGTCATTTATTGGAATTTTTTCAAAAACAGAGAGAAGCTGTTCTCTTAAATATAAGGGTTCGTTTAATCTTTGTTCTGCAACTGTTATATATTTTTCTTTTATCTCATATCCTACCCACTTACGATTAAGGGCATTAGCAACTTTTGCTGTTGTTCCTATTCCCAGAAAAGGGTCTAAAACTAAATCGCCAGGATAAGAAAAAAAATTTATAAGTCTATAAGGTATTTCCTCAGGAAAAGGACATGGATGGTTGTATTGATTTGGTGGAACGGGCGCAATATGCCATATATTATTGGCTAATTCCTTTGTAAATAAATCATCAATAGGAATTTTATTTTCTTCCTTCTCAGTCTTCGTCCTATTTTTGTAAATCTTTGGTCCAGGTCTTCTAAATATCAGAATATACTCTGTCATAATATTAGGGCAATAATAACCCGGATATGGGTTTTGAATAGTTACTCCTGCCCTTTTTACTCCACCTGTTACTTTGTACCAGATAATATCCTGGTGAAATTCATATCCTATGCTTTCCATTAAGGGAGTAAAATGCAAAGGTAAAGGATAATGTTTTCCATTATTTAGAACTGTTCCAATAACGACGCAGCAAAATTTACCCGGTGCCAGTACTCGATAACATTCCGAGAAACAAGATGTAAGCCAACTTAAATACTCATCATATTCATTGCCTCTTCTTGTCCGAAAATTTTTTGTATTATCTGTCAGGGGGCAGTAGGTTGTAGGAACTGTTATAATAAGTATCGATCTATAAGATTAAGTGTAGTAAAATTTATGTTATAAAAGCAAAAAAGGAGATATATATGCCAGTTAAGTATCACACCA